>LWDU01041304.1_pt1 | contig 139001 bp, 112 predicted proteins | sample 727161 | NCBI WGS metagenome assembly LWDU01 (sample SAMN04566230, study PRJNA314399) | hydrothermal vent metagenome | isolation source: deep sea hydrothermal plume seawater | place: Mexico: Gulf of California, Guaymas Basin | collected 2004-07-11
TCAGTGTACGAAAAGGGATCCGGATCTCGGCGGACCAGCCGTCGGGACGCATCGCGGTACGTGCCTCCCAGATCCCGTCCCACGCCTTGTTCGCGCCACCACCGGAAAAACCTCCACCGAAACGTCCACCACCACCACCACCACCGCTGGAGCGTAAGATACCGTCACCCATGAGACCGGCTGCGTTGATCTCGAAGAAGTACCCGGTCCGACCGTCCAGGAACGTGTCCAGGATCCACATGAACCGATCATCCGTACTGAGCATGGCGTCCCGTTCACGCTGATATGCTAAGACCTCTTCGGGGTCGTCGTAGATGATGACACCGATATAGAGATTGTCCTCATCAAAAAGGACTCGGATCTCGGTTTCCTCTGACGGCACCCCGCCTTCGACCGGCTCCTGCTGCGTAAAATCAGTGATCGGGACCGCGGAAAACCAGGATTCCTCCAAAATGCGACCATCAAGAACGAGATCAACTTCGAGAGGTAGCGCCTCTAGGGTGACTCCAGGCGATTCCTGTGCAGCAGATGGATGAGCCAGGGAGAATCCACAGAGATGGCTCACCAACAGTATGAGAACACGCGCATGTGCGGTCCTCTTCATCTAATCCTCCCTAGTTGTGTAATGCCGACTCTAACCGAAGAGTTCAAGGGGCCACTAACGAGACACCCAGATGGCGGTTGTTGTTGTGGGTTTCTCACACCTGGTATCTAGTAACACCATACATTACCAACTATGACTGATATATCATCAACGAGGATGTCTCCGATTGGCAGGGTACCAGAAGAACTTGATGTGTTAGCCAGTGAACTGGAAATACACTTCTCACAGGATTTCACATCGTGTTGGAGTGATCTGAAATTCGAAGAATTGGCCTTGAGGGCCTTTAGTGTCCAGTTCCAATACAATCCTGTATACCGCCGCTTCTGTGAAAGCAAGAACGCCGTGCCTACTGCGGTTAAGAGTTGGTGGCATGTACCGATGGTCCCAACCACAGCGTTTAGACATCTCGATTTAGTAACGGGTGATCATTCCTCTGTAAGAATGGTCTTTCGAACAAGCGGAACTACCAGTACGACTCTTGCCCCCGGAAGACACTTAGTGTCACGGCCTTCGCTTTACCATGCTTCACTCCTATCAAACTTTCGCGAATATCTTCTTCCGGATGTTGAAAAGATCAAATTTGTATCCCTGATTCCGTCCCCGGAGGATCTGCCCCACTCGTCTCTTTCGCACATGGTCGGCGTAGCGGCTGACACGATGTCTTCAGAAACTCACTGGTTTGTTAACGGAGAGGGTGTGCTAAACAGTATAGGACTCAGAAATGTGTTAAATGACGCAGCGCTAGAGGGCGAGAAAATACTACTACTAGGCACCGCATTCGCCTTTCTGCACTGGCTAGACGAGTTGGCAGGTAAGGAGCTACGACGTCTCCCACCAGAGAGCCGGATTATGGAGACCGGAGGATTCAAGGCTCAGACCCGTGATATCACGAAAGAACAGCTATACAAGTCCCTGTCCACAACCGTAGGTCTCGAGCCTAGTCGAATCGTGAATGAGTACGGTATGACGGAATTACTCTCACAGCTTTATGAATCGAACCTGACACAACCGAATGAAACACAAGTAGGTCATACTCCGCCGCCATGGCTTAGGGTACGTGCACTCAACCCGACGACTCTTGAGCCGGTCGCAGAAAATGAAACGGGGTTACTAGCATTCTTTGACCTAGCAAACCTTGGTTCGGTTTGCCACGTGCTTACCGAGGATATTGGGCGAGTGATAGGTGGGAAAGTTCATCTTGAGGGTCGTTTTCCTAATGCGGAGCCACGAGGGTGCTCTAGGGCCATGGATGAGCTGATGGCCTCTAGCAGGGTCACTCGCCAGTGACCCAAGACATCTTCGATGCTTGGGCCATCCCAGGTTCCGTCGAGGTTCCGGGGGCAACCTCTGCTGCGCTAGGTCCAGGGTGCTCTATGCGCAGCCTCTCTATCGAGTCCGGGTGGCTAAATGGATTGGCCGATATCTTAATTGAGGGCAGCAGCAGATTGAGGAAGCGAAAGGCTGCCGATCTTGCTCAGATACTAGGAATCGCAGGGAGTCGATTCTTGAAGGAGGGTGACCCTCTCAGAACAAAGGCGTTGGAACTGCTTCCCAGGGCCTCTGGTCTGTCAGCTCCAATGGCTCGTGCTGTTTTGGATGGTATGGCTGCAGATTGGGTTGAGGATCGGCTTTGTGGGCTTCTGAGCAACGAATTTGGCACTTCAGATGCATTGGACGGTTTCGTTAAGCAGAACGGCTGTCAGACAATGGCAATTGGCGCTGACCTCTGTGTCCAGATTGTATCGGGTAGCGTACCTGGAGTCGGAGTGACGGCGTTGATTCGCAGCTTGTTAACCAAGGCGCCGACCTTACTAAAGCCAGGCCGAGGAGATGTGGTACTTCCCGTGCTCTTTATGCAGGCACTAGCAGTTATAGATCAGGATCTGGCTGAAAATGTTGCTGTCCTTTATTGGCCGGGTGGCAGTTCAAATTTAGAAAGGGGAGTTCTTGATCGAGCCAGTATTGTAACCACTTATGGTGGGGACGAGTCGGTGGAGAGTATTCGAGCATTGACTCCGGTGACCAAACGCTTTGTAGCCTATCATCACCGCATTAGCGTAGGGGTTGTCGGGAGCCAGGCACTTACCTCGGGGTTAGTCGAACAGACTGCTCGGGATATTGCTCGGGCCGTGGCGGTTTTCGACCAGCGGGGCTGCGTGTCCCCACGATCTATTTATGTCGACTCCCGTGGAGATATTACACCGGAGGCTTTTGCTGGATACCTGGCATCGGCCCTTGAAGCTATAGAAAATGATCTTCCAGGTGGTGATCTGGAACTAGAGGAAGCGGCAGCGCTGCATCAGGTTCGTGGTGCTGCGGAATTGCTTACTGCATCAGGTTCGCCAGGAGGTATTTATCATGGTGGCAAGGCTTTCTGGACAGTGATTTTCGATCCGGATTCGGAGCTAAGATACAATCACGTCGGCCGAGTGGTACGTGTGGAGCCAATTGAGAACCCAAGTGACTTGATCAAGAGGCTGAGCCCTGACAAGGGGCACCTTCAGAGCGTGGGTGTAGCGGGTGTGGGGAGGGATCTAGAGAAATTGGCTGAAGAACTGGGACGTATCGGAGTATCACGTATCGCAAAGTTCTCGGAATTATCTTTCCCTCCTCCGTCATGGCACCATGATGGAGGCAGTCCCCTCCGAGACTTAGTGCGCTGGGTGGATCTGGAAGAAGTAGGCGACTGACGACCCTACGTTTTCTTGGGCTCAGTCTTCTTCAATTTCCGGTTCCGCGCGCCACACGACCATCTGGCGTCCACCTCTGGGATTTTCTTCCATTCTCACAGTTAGTGACTCACCCTCTTCGATCCCCAAGTGTTCCCTCATGTCCTGGGGAATCGTAACCCGCCCTCCGACGCCTACTGTGACATCGGTATAGTAAAGGGTACGATAGATGGCCATGCAACTCCTCCTGTATGCACAAAACCCCGATAAGCTAAGTAAAGTATAAGGTATGTTGTATGTATCCTGGGAGGGTCTCTCTTATTGGTTGTCCAGCCTGCAAGGCGATCGCTGGCTACCTAACCAGGACTCTATCGAACTTGAATTCTAGCTCCATGTCAGTACTCAACTAGCTTAGGTCATCCCTAGATGGCGCAAATTTGTGATTGATACGAGATACGCAATCCGGCTCAGTGATGTTACGAAACGTTTTGGCAACCATACTGCGGTTTCCGAACTGAACTTCGATGTACCCCGGGGTGCCATATGCGGACTTATTGGGCCGAATGGATCAGGAAAGACCACCTGCCTACGCATGATCATGGGAATTCTGCATCCGGATGTGGGATCAGTCAGTTTGCTCGGGGCTACTCCTGATGACGTGCGTCGCAAGAGGGTAGGGTATTTACCAGAAGAGCGCGGCGTCTACAGAAAAATGACATGTACTGAGTTCTTAACTTTTCTGGCAGAAATCCGGGGGGTATCTCGCACCGAAGGCTGGAAACGCTCCAATGATTGGCTTGAACGATTGGGACTTGGCGGATGGGCTGATAGAAGGATCGAAGCTCTTTCGAAAGGGATGCAGCAAAAAGTCCAGTTTATCGGGACAGTTATTCATGAGCCCGAGCTATTAATTCTAGATGAACCCTTCAGCGGCCTCGATCCGCTCAATCAGGACGTGCTCGAAGAGATTATTCGAGATTTTCATTCCAAAGGAACCACGATCCTGTTGTCGACACATCTCATGGACCAAGCGGAGCGGATTTGTGAGCGAGTCTGTCTAATATCCAATGCACGAAAGGTACTTGATGCTGATCTAAAAGAATTGAAGGCGAAGGAGCGAACCGGCGTAGTAGTAGTGAGGTTTGAAGGCTCCAATCAATGGCTAGAGGGTCCGGAGATAGATTGCATCCATGAATCGAACGGTGAGTTACACCTCATTCTAAAGGATGGCGCTGATCACCAGAGTATTCTCAAGCGCGGCCTAGAATCCGGCGTAAAGATATACCGCTTCGATCTTGTAGAGCCGCGGTTACACGAGATTTTTGTTCGTCATGCCGGGACAGAGTCAGTTGGTGATGCGGGGATGCCCAAGAACGTTACGCTGGAACTTCAATAATGTCGGTTAATGTTTGGGCAGTCATCCGGCGTGAATACCTGCAGAGGGTGCGTTCGAAGTGGTTCGTCATTTCAACGCTAGGTGGCCCTTTGCTCATTCTTCTACTCATGGTTGTTCCAGCATACTTCCTGGTGCGTGGAGGACAGGCTGAACAGAAGCTTGCGATTGTTGATGGTAGTAATGTGTTATACGAACGGATTGCGCCCTATCTGGTAAACGAAGGGCTTGAGGTTGAGGAGGAGCGGTGGTATCCGGATGTGGTGACTAGTCTCCGGAAAGAAGCAACTGAAGGTGACCTCTGGGGGTTCATTGTGTTAGATGAACTCACACTTGATACTGGCGAAGCGATTGTGTACGTGACTACCCGTCCTTCACCCATCCGCCAACTAACCCTGCAAAGTGCTATTACCCGTGCGGTTATGGAGTACCAGCTTGAAAGGCTAGGGGTCGATGCAGAGGCGCTCTTAAGTGGGGGAGACCTTAGCCTGGAATTACTGTCGGAGGAACGGACTTCAACGGAGGAGCCACAATTCTGGGTGGCGTATCTAGGGGCCTTCTTTCTCTACATGGTAATTCTATTCTACGCAGACTCAGTGATGAGAGCGACGCTAGAGGAGAAGACCAGCCGCATCGTGGAAGTGATCATTTCCTCGATGGAACCATGGCACCTCATGTTAGGAAAAATCCTGGGTGTTGGTGCTGTTGGCCTTACACAGCTTCTTGTCTGGATTGTCTCAGGATTCCTGATTGTAGCTGGCGGGATCCCTCTTTTGGTCAGCCTAAGTCCTGGACTTATTCCAGTCGAAACTCTCCTCCCAGCACTTCCGGGGATCGGAATGGTGACCCTGTTTGTATGCTTGTTCATCTTCGGATTCTTCATGTATTCCGGCTTGCATGCAGCTGTGGGCGCAATGTGCAATACCGACCAGGAGGCTCAGCAGGTGCGGTTGCCCATGGTTATGCTTCTTGTGATCCCTATCGCGATGGTCTCGGTTGTAATTGTGCAACCGATGACTGCGATGTCGACATGGTTTTCTCTGTTCCCCCTTTTCTCACCATTCCTGATATGGGCACGTGTGGTGAGTGGTGGGATACCCGCCTGGCAGATTGGTCTCTCATTCCTACTCATGCTTTTCACGGTCCTTGCGATTGCTTGGATAGCTGGCAGGATTTACAAGGTGGGAATTCTCATGGCAGGCAAAAGGCCAACTCTTCCAGAATTATGGAGATGGGTGAAGGAAGCCTGAAGAAAAGGTCCTACTATCGGGCTTGAGTGTGGTCAGTTTAGCTAGTCAGGTAGCGCCGACCGTAACAAGGCTTCTAGTTGGCGGTCGTCGAAGTCGCGCGCTTTGGTGACAGCTTCCTGGTAGGACTCTTCGATGATGATCACTGTGGTGCGTGGAGCTTCTTCGAGGTTGGTAGGATTCGCCACATCAAATCGGAGGCGAGCGAGATACACATCTGGCCTCGTTGGGTCATCGTCAAACTCCAAGTACGTACCCCAGATGCGACCACCATGTGTGATTGTCGCGATGTGTAGGCCGGTGCCTGAGTCAGCTCTGGATCTGTGTGAGGATGTCATCTTCATCCCACGATACCGATTGAGTGCTACGGAGTCACGCCCTCTACCGCCCATCATGTAGATAAATTCTTGTGAGCGAGACTCCTGCTTCTCAGGGTTTTTGGGGAAGACTCAGACGATATGGGGTTAATGGATTCGCTTGCGTACCGGGCCTGTCGGGCAATGTGGATGTAACTGGTCTAGCCTCCAAGAGGCCCGCTGACCAAAGTGGTGTGCATACCAGTGGCGGAGGTCACCTAAGGCCGGGGAAGCATAACATAGGTGGGGGTGAAAAATCTTATTGGGCCACTATCCAGTATGCCTTCACTGCCTTACCTGGATCGCCATTAGTACCGCGGCGTGTTCAGGGGCTTGTTCCAATTCGTCACAAGCGTTTTCTTGCCTCGTCGACAGACCCCTTCAGACACCCAAGTTTGGACTGCGCGGCTTCGTTCAGGAGCAAGACTTCGGATGAGAAAGCACTGGCTGATAGGCGGACTTACCAGCCTCCTCGCACTCGCAGGGCTAGCATTCACATTCATCCAGGAAGGGCCTCAGGAGCCTCCTGGATCTGAAGACATGGTTGAGGCGGAATACCCGTCGCCATCCGAATACCCGTCGGGCCAGCCGATCGCATTTCCCCATGATCAGCACGCTGGTAATCAGCCTGGCCAGAACAACATGGACTGCCAGTATTGTCACTATTCGGCAGAGCGATCCGTCGATGCAGGTATACCGTCGGTCTCGGCTTGCTGGGGCTGCCACCAGGCTATTCCCGGTAGTAACAATCCGGAAGAAGTGGCAAAAATTCAGCAGTTCATTCAGAGTGGAGACCCTATTCCTTGGGTTCGTATCTACAAGGTTGCGGACCATGTGCATTTCCCTCACATGCGTCACTTGAATGCTGGCCTTGAGTGCCAACAGTGTCACGGCGAGGTACAGGAGCTGCAGGTCCTCGACAGTCGTGACCCTGCTTGGGGCGGTGACAATATGGGCTGGTGTGTGGAGTGCCACCGCCAGCCGGATGATACTGGAAAAGCACAGGCCTCTACTGACTGCACGGTGTGCCACTACTGATGGCTGAGAATAAGAGTATGAAAGATGGGATCAAACGCCGGGACTTCTTAAGGGTACTCGGTGTGTCAGGCGCTGGAGCAACACTTACAGGGTGCTCGACCGAAAAAGTTGAGCGCCTGCTTCCGTATGTAGTAGCTCCTGACGACATCACACCCGGAGTGTCGACTTGGTACACGACGGTTTGTGGTGGTTGCTCAGCTCAATGCGGGATGTGGGTGCGCACCCGAGAAGGGAGAGCGATCAAAGTTGAGGGCAACCCAAACCATCCGGTCTCAGAGGGGGGTCTTTGCGCGAAGGGCCACGCCACATTGCAACATCTCTATCATCCAGATCGCTTTCCTGGGCCGATGATCCGCGACGGTAGTGAATTGCAGCAGGTGACATGGGAAGAGGCAGAATCACTGCTTGCTGCTCGTCTTGGTTCCGCTCAGAATCCGATGCTTATCAGTGGCCGGATGGGCCCCAGCCTTAACAAACTTGTGGATGAATTTATTGCAGGCATAGGTGGTGTCAGGGTTAGCTATGATGCGATTTCAGATGCTCCGCTAGCTGAAGCTGCTCGGATTGTTTATGGCACAACGGGGATCCCACAATATGACCTTGAGAACGCTCGCTTTCTGCTCTCATTTAGCAATGACTTTATCGAAACTGGGTCATCACCAGTAGCGCACAATAAGGGCTTTGCTCGCATGAGTTCAGTGGATGCTGCAGGGTCGAAGGGTCGTTTTGTTTACCTTGGCCCTCGCCTTTCATTGACCGGATTGAATGCGGATAAGTGGATTCCGATACGACCTGGTACTGAGGCTGCTGTAGCGCTCGCGATGGCAGCAGTCATTGCTGGAGATGACCCTCAGGCTGCAGGTCCTTACTCCAACGTCCTCCAAGCGTACAATCCTCGAGTTGCTGCACAGGTAGCAGGAGTGACTGAGGATGTGATATTTGAACTCGCAGAGGATTTTGCATCGGAAGCTCCTACCCTAGCCCTAGGGCCCGGCGTGGGTGCACATCACCGTGGAGCAACGGCGGCGAACATCGCCGTCATGATCCTGAACCATGTTGCAGGTAATGTCGGTCGGACAGTGCTCTATGACGCTCCGGTGAATGGAGCGGTGAGTACTTATGCTGACATCGAGGCCACCGTTGGTGCTATGGCCTCGGGTGAGTCAGAAGTCGTGATGGTTCACGGGGCAAACCCAGTTTATTCAATACCCCCCCAGGCGGGTTTCGCCGAAGCCTTCGCTCAAGTTCCATTCAAGGTCTCTTTTGCCTCAGCACTGGATGAGACATCGGAGATGGCGGACCTTATCCTCCCAGATCGGCACTTTCTCGAAGCTTGGGGAGACTCCAGCCCACTTGCAGGGGTTATCGCAGTACAGCAGCCGGTTATGCAGCCTGTGCCTCACTTTGAATCGAAGCAGACTGGGGACGTACTCCTCTCTGTGGCTAACGGACTCAGTGGTCAGGGTGATGCAGCAACATTCTATGACTATCTGCAAGAACACCATCGATCTGCATACGATGAAGCAGATGGAGATTTCGAGGATGCTTGGCAGGAACTTCTGCGGACAGGTATGGCAGATACCAGACGTGAGGAGGTTAGGGCCCTAGAGCTACAGTCCCCAGAGATCGCGCTTAGCTTCGAGGTCCCCACATTTGATGCACCGGGAGACTTGACTCTCCTCGTTCACCCGTCTCCACGATTCGGGGCTGGTGAATTTTCGAATAGTCCGTGGCTACAGGAGCTACCGGACCCCGTCTCCAAGATTGTTTGGCACTCTTGGCTGGAGATGAACCCACACACTGCTGAACTGCGCGGAATCCGTGAGGGTGACATTGTCACTGTCACTTCGCCGCATGGCTCACTTGAAGTACCGGTTTGGCTGTACCCAGGGATTAGAGAGGACGTAGTCGCCTTGGCTATGGGTGGTGGCCACACGGGCATGGGACGCTATGCAGATGATAAGGGAGTCAATGCGCTTAGATTGCTTCCATCGACCTCTGAGCAGCCATCAGGGGCCTTAGTGACTACAGTGACTTCGGTCACCGTAATACCCACTGGTGAAAACCGACGACTCGCCACAGTGGAAGGATCGAGTGACCAACACGATCGCTTGATCGCTCCAGCAGTTGCTTTGGCTGACCTGGGCCATGCTGGAGACGATGAGCATGAAGAGAGGGGTCACGAAGAGTTGAGAGAGCTTCAGGGGGTCGGTGGCTTTATCCCCGTTCCTGCTAACGAAGGAGCCCCGACCGCATTTCCTTTAGAGGGATCGCGCCACGGACTTTATGCTGACGCACAAGAGGGACCGCGTTGGGCGATGGCCATTGACCTGGACAAGTGCACGGGATGTAGCGCCTGCGTGACAGCATGTCAGGCCGAAAACAATGTCCCTTGGGTCGGAGAAGAACAGGTTCTTATGGGTCGGGATATGAACTGGGTTCGTATCGAGCGCTTCTACGAACAGGTTGACGCGACTCAGGCTGGGGATCTGGACGTGCGTTTCTTGCCCATGATTTGCCAGCACTGTGGGAATGCCCCTTGTGAGACAGTGTGTCCGGTGTTTGCGACTTACCATACACCCGAAGGCCTGAATGCTCAGGTCTACAACCGTTGTGTCGGTACCCGGTACTGTGCCAACAATTGCCCCTACAAAGTGAGGGTTTTCAACTGGTATAGGTACACTGATGAGGTACCAGAGCCCCTAAACTGGCAATGGAATCCTGATGTCACTGTTCGGGATAACGGGGTTATGGAGAAATGCAGCTTCTGTGTGCAGAGGATCCGCGAGGTGCAGAACCGTGCGGCACTCGAAGGCGGGAGAGAAGTCCGTGATCATGAGGTTGTCCCTGCGTGTGAACAGAGCTGTCCAGCCGAGGCGATTGTTTTTGGCAATATCCGAGATCCCAATGCCCGTATCACACAGGTTTCGTCCAGTGAGCGAACGTATCGTGTTTTAGAGGATCTAAATACCCAGCCTGCTGTGAACTACCTCAAGAAGGTCACCTTCCATGAGGTAGCATCTGTGGGACATGAGGAGTGAGTTCGGTGCTTGAGGGACGAACGGATCGGGGTGCGGTCCCGCACCCCGACGTTCACACGTATGATGAAGTCAATCGTGATGTTCTTCGGGCACTCGAAACCCCGGGTAAAGCCTGGTGGGCACTTCTCGCGGTGGCTGCTGCAGGTGTGGTGCTTTTCTTTGGCGCCTGGGGTTGGCAACTCTATAAGGGCATTGGTGTCAGCGGCCTCAACTCACCGGTCGGGTGGGGCGTCTATATCACAACATTTGTATTCTGGGTCGGTATTGCGCACTCAGGGACGCTGATTTCAGCGATTCTTTTTCTGTTTCGGGCCCCGTGGCGGCAATCAATTTATCGCGCTGCTGAGGCGATGACGGTGTTCGCCGTTATGACTGCAGGTCTGTTCCCACTAATTCACGTTGGGCGACTCTGGCACGCGTATTGGCTGATTCCATATCCAAACTCCCGCTTCCTATGGCCTAATTTTAAGTCACCACTGGTTTGGGATGTATTTGCGATTACTACCTACTTTACGGTATCGGCGACGTTTTTCTACTTAGGCGCAATTCCAGATATTGCAGCCGCTCGAGACCGAGCAACCGGCCTGAGGAAGAAGTTTTACCAAGTGATTTCACTAGGATGGCGAGGCACTGACTCTCAGTGGCACCACTTCGGGAAGGCGTACATCTTTTTAGCTGCACTAGCCGCACCCCTCGTGCTCTCTGTGCACTCGGTTGTGTCTTGGGACTTTGCTATGACAATCGTGCCAGGATGGCACGCTACAATTTTCGCTCCCTACTTTGTTGCCGGTGCGATTTTCTCAGGCGTTGCGATGGTCATCACGCTCGTCGTGCCCATCAGGAAGATTTTTGGTCTTGAGGCATACCTCACGACGAAGCATTTTGATGCGATGGCGAAGTTGTGTTTACTCACTTCGCTGATCGTACTTTACGCGTACCTGTCTGAGTTTTTCCTAGCTTGGTATAGCGGAGAAGAGATAGAGAGGACTGCATTCTGGAATCGTCTTGTTGGTGACTATTGGTGGGCAACATGGACGATGCTGACTTGTAATGGATTCGTTCCGATCATGCTTTGGTTTAGACGTATCAGGCACTCAATTCCAGCGCTCTTTGTGATCTCGATTTTCATTAATATTGGAATGTGGTTTGAGCGTTATGTGATCGTCGTTACTTCACTGCACCATGAGTATGAGCCGTTTGCATGGGGTATTTATCGCCCATCATTGACGGAAATGGCACTTCTTCTAGGCAGCTTCTGTTGGTTCGGATTCTGGTTTCTCCTGTTCACCAGACTCCTGCCACCCATCGCAATCGCTGAGCTCAAGGAAGTCCTTCCTGCGCCTACACGAAAGAAGACCGGGGAGGCCTATTGATGGGGAATACTACAGGCCTACTTGCCTCGTACGAATATCTTGACTCCACGGTTGATGCAATTAAGGCACTCAAGAAGGCTGGATTCGAGACGGTTAAGGCGTACTCCCCTTATCCGGAACACCATATTGAAGACGCACTCGGTTACGGACAGAGCCCGGTGCGTGTTTGGACACTTGTTGGCGGATTAACCGGCACGGCGACAGGGTTTGCACTAACCATCTGGACGTCGATCGATTGGCCATTAGTTGTCGGCGGCAAGCCGATCGTGTCTATCCCCGCCTACATAATCATCGCATTCGAAATGACGATCCTATTTGGTGCGCTTGCTACGATCATTGGGCTCTTCGTTCTCAGTCGTCTCCCGTCAATCAAGCCGACAGTTGTATACGATCCCGAATTCAGCTCAGGACGCTATGGGGTTTATGTCGAAGGCAATCACCAGAGCCTAGAAGAGGCACGGCAGATCATGAACGAACAGCAGCCCATTGAACTCAGAGAGGGCGAGCTTGATGACTAGCTCATGGCTGCCCCGAGCATTTCTTGCTGTAGTAGGAATTGTTGCGTTAACTATGGTGCTGATCTTTGGCAGATCAATGCGTGATCAGCGTTCTTTCGACCCATATGAGAACACGCAGCCCTCACCCGAAAACTCTATCTCATTTTCCTCAGGAAACTATCCAACAGACTTCGGCGTTGTGAACATCGGACAGCCCGAGGGAGTGAGTGTCCCAAGGTTTACCCAGGCAGATCTCGGTCTTCCGGGTATTGGTGGCTTGGTTGTTCAAGGGCTTAGTAATCCGCTTGATCCAACTGATCCTCGATCGAGAGAGAGAGGTGCGGAACTGTATACAAGGTTCTGCGCAGTTTGCCATGGAGAGGATGGAGTTGGTGCAAACGCGTCTATTGCTGACAAACACCCTACGCTACCTGCGTACAATCTCTCGGGTGCTCAGGTAGCAGCATATAGTGACCAGTACCTTTATGCCATGATCCGTGTGGGGCGTGGACTGATGCCAGAGTATGGCAGTCGAATCACTCACTTCGATCGTTGGAGCATTGTGAACTACGTGAGGGAACTCCAACTGCAGGCGGGGAATGTGCCGGAGAATGGTGTGTCCGGTGATAATCCGCCGGCGGGAGAATAGGAATGGCCCATATTCACGTGCCGGATCAGATTTCAGTGCGCCATCTTCCTCACTCAAGGAAAGCCAATCTTTTGATTGGTGCATTCATCGTGGTGGGGATTGTATCGTTCGTGATGAGGTTGCTGCAGGACCCCCAAGCCGCCTGGATTAGCTACATCACGAACTGGCTGTACTTCACGAGCGTGTCCATAGGTGGCCTTTTGCTCGCGATTGCAACCTGGATTACAAAGGCAAAATGGAACTGGTCTATACGTCGGATTAGCCAGTCTTTTGTTGCATTTCTTCCGTTCTCTTTCTTGCTCATGCTACCCATGCTGAGCCTTGGCGAGAGCTACTTCCCATGGATTGAGATGATGGCGGACGACCCTGTCGTCCAGAACAAGGCAGCATACCTCAACATGCCATTCTTGATTACTAGGAACGTTCTTGGGCTTGCCCTCCTCTTCGGGGTGGCACTGTACTTCGTCTACCTCGCTCTACGCCCTGATATGGGCCTTAGTGCCCAGCAGCTTACTGAAGGCAAAAGGAGCGAAGCTTGGCAAGCTAGGCTGACACGGGGCTGGATGGGTCAAGAAAAGGAGGAAGTCCGTAGCTATAAGCGCATGACCGTGATTGCCCCAGCTTTTGTGATCATTTATGCGGTAGTCATGACAATGTTGAGCTACGACTGGGTCATGTCTCTGGAGCCACACTGGTTCAGCACGATGTTCGGTCCCTGGTTTTTCATGGGAGCGTTCTGGGTCGGTATAGCTGCGACGGCGCTCTGGAGTGTATACCTCAGGACACAGCATGAGGATTTTCACAGGAATATCGGCCTGCAGCAACGCCACGACATAGGGAAGTTGGCTTTCGCATTCTGTGTCTTTTGGACCTACCTATTCTTTAGCCAGTATATAGTCATCTGGTATGGTAAGCTTCCGTGGGAGCAAGCATGGATCATTAGGCGCTCTGATGAAGTTTGGGGCGGTCTGTCAGGACTGGTCATTCTCCTCTGTTTTGTAATTCCCTTTGCAGGGCTCATTGGGAGAAAACCTAAGACGAAGCCAGTGCTCTTGGCTTTTTTCACCTCAGTTATTCTTGTTGGAATGTGGCTTGAAAGGTACGTAATGCTTGCTCCGTCGCTCCACCATGGAGGAGATCCGGTCTTCACGATTTGGCAGCCTCTTATAGGGCTGATGTTCTTAGGTTTGTATCTAGGGTCGGTGAGATGGTTTCTTATAACGTTTCCGGCAATACAGGTATGGCAACCGATGGTCGACCCGGAGACTAGAGAAGCCGAAATGCCTGTGGGTCTTGCTGCTGAATAGCAGCTATCGAATTAGAGTTCCAGGGAGCAGCAAGGGGCTGGTGGTACACAATCATGATGGAAAAAGTTAATTCGTTGTCTTAACCCACTAATTCCCGAAGTATCTCTTCATGAAGGATCCCATTCGAGCTAACCCCTGAACCTCCATGGATCGTTGGCTGTCCCTGAAGTGTTGTGAAGCGACCACCCGCCTCAGTCAGGATCGTAAGAAAAGGTCCAGCATCCCAGGGTGCCATTATTGGATCTATTTGTGCCTCTATTCTTCCTGTCGCAACAAGTGCATGTCCGTAACAGTCTCCCCAGGTGCGAGAGAAAGCAGCACGCTGTTGTAGCCGTCTCCATCCGATCCCTTCGGGGCGAGCCAGGATCCTCTCGATATCAGTCGTACAAACAACGGCTTGCGGCAGTGAGCTGACGGATGATACACAGCATGACTCACCATTCCAGGTGCAACCGTGACCTACTCCTGCTGCCACCGTCTCTTCGAGAGCTGGAAAATGAGCAACCCCAACAACACTCTCACCATCTACCTCTACGGCGATGAGGACTCCGAACAAAGGCACTCCTCTAGTAAAAGACCGAGTGGCGTCTATTGGATCGAGAATCCATCGAACTCGGGCACCTTGATTGGACTCACCGAATTCCTCACCGAGAATTGAATCCCTCGGGAATCGCTCTTCGATTTTCTGTCGAATCAATTCTTCAGCCTTGTGGTCAGCAACGGTGACAGGAGAACCATCTCCTTTAGCATCTGCTTCGACGATACCACCGAAGTACCTTAGAGTGAGTGCCCCGGCCTCATGTGCTACCTCGACGGCAAAATCCAGCAACTCACGAATCTCGCTAATATCTAGTTGATCGTTCACTGGAATTGAGGGCTGGGGCATGGAATGTTTTTCTGGAAGTCAGATTTAAGGAGTTGTGTCTGGGCTATGTCCGGCTTGCTTGCTTCTTTGCATACATGTTCACATCGGCAGCTTGGATCAAATCTCCCATCGATCCTGACGATCTTTCATCAAATTCTGCTATGCCGATGCTTATGGTGATGCCGTATTCGATTAGGTCAGTGTTATCAGCCATTCTTTCCATCACACGTTTCACGTAAAGTTCTGCGCCGCTGATGTCGGACTCTGAGAGCACTGCAATAAATTCGTCCCCACCATACCGAGCTACCATGTTCATGGCTCGATTTTCGGCGCTGAGGATTTGCCCCACTGCTGTTAAGACTTCGTCCCCGACCACGTGGCCAAATGTGTCATTACAAGCTTTAAAGTTGTCCAGATCGATCATGATGAGCACAAGCTTCCGGCCTCGCCGAGCCGCCTCAACTTCTCTCTCCAAGTAAAGTTCCAGATGACGTCGGTTCGGCAAACCCGTTAGTGGATCAGTGAGCGTCAGGGCCTGAAGATCTGCGTGACGGAGTTTGTTGCGATTGATGTAGTGATCGATTTCGTAACCGATTGCCCCGAGAAGCCTAGCTTCTCTTAGGTCAGGTGTGGCACGTGATACAATTGTGCGGATCGTACGCATTACTGCTGAAGGCTCTCGGGCCTTGAAAAACTCGATCCGATGTAACCCTGTCTCTATGGCGGCGTAGGTCTCTTAAAGCTCGGCCTGAGTTGGAGGTCGGCTTGCTCGGCGGCCTTGTGGCAGGGAGTGTTCGCCACCACCTATAGCGAGGAACACCTCGTAAGCAGCTACAAGACAAGCCTGGGCTAGATTGAGACTCGGGTGTTCCGGGTCAGTCGGGATGACCATCACCGCATGGCAAAGATCCAGAGCTTCATTAGTGAGGCCTCGGTCCTCACGACCGAGGATGATCGTCACCTTGCCTGTTGCTGCTCGCTCTGCCAAGAGGGCTCCAGCCTCACGCGGCCTGATGTAATTCCGCCCGGCAGTTCTTGCCCGCCCGGTTGTGCCCAAGATGAAAGCAGCATCACCTACAGCATCCTGTAGTGTAGCGTGTAGCGTCGTCGCATTGATGAGGTCCGTACTGCGGTGAGCGATGCCTTCGATGCGATAAGCGTCAAACTCTTTAGGGTTTACCAGGCGGAGTGTCTTGAGTCCGAAGTTCTGCATGACTCGGGTGACCCCGGCGATATTCACTACGTTCTTGGGATGGTCAAGAACGATAGCGATACGAGAAAGCAGGTTGTAACTCACGGCAGCTGTCAGCTGATGTTCCTGTTCGTTACTCCTCCCCGTCCTTGGATTCTTCTGCAGGTGCCTTCAATTCGCCCTTGAAGTTACGAATTCCCGATCCGAGCCCCCTCGCCAATTGGGGCAGCTTCTTGGCACCGAAGAAGACCATGAGGAGCCCTAGCAGGAGAGCTACTTCCCAGAAACCGATTACAGCCATTTGATAGCTCATTTTATGAGCGCCTCGGCAATAAGTTGTAGTCGAACGTTCATAGTATCCTCATAGATCATATTGATCTTCAAATCTTAGCGGTAGTACTTCGGTTACTGTGTGACTGAGGACTCTCGCTCCTGAAACTGGGTCTGCCGGAAGCGGAGTGACAAGCGCGTTCCGGCGAGGATTAGGCTCTACGGTAGAGCGCGGGTAACTGGGGCTCCGAAAGGGTTCAGCAAAGTGGAAGGGAAGAGGGTTGACCTTGTGACAAAACCCCGTCATCGTGAGGGCTTCCAAGTTCAGATTCCACTGTCCGAGAGATCGTATGTCCGATATCCCTAGCGACCTGCTATACACTGAAGAGCATGAATATCTGAGGCCTTCTAGTGAGGAGGGAATCTTCTTCGTTGGGATTACCGATTACGCTCAAGGGGAACTCGGAGATGTTGTCTATATTGAGCTACCGGACACGGGAATTTCATTCTCAAAGATGGAGGTGTTCGGAACGATTGAGGCAGTAAAGGCCGTTAGCGATCTTTATAACCCTATATCTGGTGAGGTGATAGAGATCAACATAGCTCTTGACGACGATCCTTCTCTCGTGAATTCGGATCCATACGGTGAGGGTTGGATGATCAAGCTTCGGGTTGATGATGAAGGTGACTTGGATGCCCTTCTGGACGCAGATCGGTACGAGGACCATATAAGCTGACTAGGATTCAGTCAGAGTGTCAGGGGAGCCCATGACCTTTATTGACCCTCCTCCCGACTTCGAAGCTCGACACCTCGGCCCAACCCAGGCCGACATCTCAGGGATGCTTGAAGAAGTCGGTTATGATTCGCTCACAGACCTGGTAAGGGAAACGATCCCAGAATCCATCCGGATGGAGGGGGAACTTGATCTACCGGCGGCGCTGAGCGAAGCAGAGTTCATCAGTCACTTTCGTTCTGTTGCTTCTCAGAACCGCGTTTTCCGGTCATTTCTTGGTATGGGGTACAGCGACACTTTGGTCCCTGGTGTAATCCTGAGGAATATCATGGAGAACCCGGGCTGGTATACCCAGTATACACCCTATCAGGCTGAGATAGCCCAGGGGCGCCTGGAAGCACTTCTGAATTTTCAGACGATGATCATAGACTTAACCGGGCTGCCGATTGCGAACGCGTCACTGCTTGATGAAGCCACTGCGGCTGCCGAAGCTATGCACCTGGCCCGCGGAGAGAGCCCCGCCAGTTCGAATACCTTTTTTGTTTCAGAGCATTGCCATCCTCAGACCATTGAGGTTGTGAAAACCCGGGCGTGGCCCCTTGGCGTTGAAGTTGTGGTCGGAGACCACACGAGTTTTGAACCACACGATGGGGTATTTGGAGTATTACTCCAGTATCCAACTACGGATGGTGACGTTCTCGATTATAGGCCTTTTGTTTCTAGGGCAAAGGAAGCTGGATCACTCGTCGTTGTCGCAGCAGATCTGATGGCCCTGGCCCTTCTGACGCCTCCTGGGGAATGGGGTGCAGATGTGGTAATTGGAAACTCTCAGCGCTTTGGTGTCCCCCTTGGCTGTGGTGGTCCACACGCGGCATTTATAGCGGCGACAGAGTCTTTCAAGCGCAAGATGCCCGGACGCATCATCGGAGTTTCTGTAGACGTAGATGGCAACCCAGCACTCCGGATGGCACTCCAGACACGGGAGCAGCACATCCGGCGGGAGCGCGCCACGTCCAATATCTGTACCGCGCAAGTTTTACTTGCGATTATGGCGGGAGCGTATGCGGTTTACCACGGTCCGGAAGGGATTAAGCGTATCGCTGAACGTATCCGCGCCCTTTCCAGTGTATTGGCTTCTGGTCTTGAATCACTCGGGCACCAAATTCTTACGGGAGTATTTTTTGATACAATCAGGGTGTGTCCCCTGGATGGTTCGGAGGACATACTTGCCCGTGCGGTTTCACATGGGATCAATCTCAGAGATTTTGAAGACGGGACAGTCGGTATTGCACTAGATGAAGTCACGACACCTGCGGATGTCGACGAGCTTTTCTCGATTTTCTCGGTTGGCAACGAACACGACCTTGATGCTGGTGAGCTAGCGTCAAAGTCTGGACCATCTGAATTACCAGACTGGGCCTCCAGGACAACTCCTTATCTGGAACACGAAGTCTTCAATCGCTATCACTCAGAGACCGAGATGCTCCGGTACCTGCACAAGCTGGAGTCCCGCGACCTGTCGCTTAACGCGAGTATGATACCGCTTGGTTCTTGCACCATGAAACTCAATGCAACAAGCCAAATGGTGGGTGTTACTTGGCCCGACATAGGTCGCATTCATCCGTTTGCACCCTCTGATCAGATGGTGGGGTATCAGATAATCTTCTCAGATCTTGAGCATTGGTTGGCTCAGATCACTGGTTTTACGGCAACATCACTTCAACCGAACTCAGGAGCCCAGGGTGAATATGCGGGCCTTCTAGTGATTCGGGCCTACCATGAAGATCAAGGTGAAGGACACCGGGGAGTGTGCCTGATTCCTGCATCAGCTCACGGCACAAACCCAGCGAGCGCAGTAATGGCGGGCATGAAAGTCGTGGTTGTTAAGAACAGTGAAGACGGTACGATCGACCTTGTCGATCTTGAAGCTAAGGCCACGGAGTATGCCCCTGAACTTTCTGCGATTATGGTCACTTATCCCTCCACACACGGGGTCTTCGAAGAGCAAATCAAGGATGTTTGTCGGATCGTTCATGACAACGGTGGCCTTGTTTATCTAGATGGAGCAAACCTCAATGCACAGGTTGGCCTTGCACGTCCCGGTGATTACGGTGCGGATGTCTGCCATATCAACCTGCATAAAACCTTTGCAATCCCTCACGGTGGCGGTGGCCCGGGTATGGGGCCAATCTGTGTTAATGCGAAGCTAGCTCCATACCTCCCAGGTCATCCAATCCATCGAGTTGGGGGTGAAAAGGCGATCGGTCCAGTTTCATCAGCCGCCTGGGGCAGTGCGAGCATTCTGACGATATCCTGGGCATATATCTCGATGTTGGGCTCCAGAGGAGTACGACATGCTTCGGAGTTGGCGATACTTAGTGCTAACTACATGGCAAAGCGCATTGAGCCTCATTATGAAGTCCTATATAGGGGTGAATATGGTCTGGTGGCGCACGAGTTCATTATTGACCTAAGACCACTCAAACGAGAGACAGGTATAACTGCAGAAGATGTGGCAAAGAGATTGATTGATTACGGGTTCCATGCACCTACTGTGTCTTTCCCGGTGATTGGCACCATCATGATTGAACCCACTGAGAGCGAGCCAAAGCAGGAACTCGATCGGCTAGTGGATGCACTGATCTCGATTCGTGAGGAGATCCGAGAGGTGGAGAAGGGGGTCGCGGATCCGATTGATAACCCACTGAAGAACGCACCCCATACGGCTCTGATGGTCACCGCTGACGATTGGGGTCACGCCTATTCTCGCTCGAAGGCAGCATACCCGGCTGCCTGGACACGGGATTTCAAGTTCTGGCCGCATGTAAGACGAGTGGATAATGCATACGGAGATCGAAATCTTATATGTGCGTGCCCGCCGATTGATCATTATGAGGATGCTACTGCAGGCTAGGAGTACTGTATCAGTTAGTCGTCGTAAGATGTGCCCTATCGCTTATTTCCTCGAAAACGTGCTCTAATCTGATTAGCATGTGCCTCATGATACGTTTCTGAGTACGCACGTCCACTCGTTCAGAACTTTGATGCCACGAGGAGTTATATGGCGACACTAACCTTCATCGGTCACTCAACCTTCACTCTACAGACGGACCATGGTGCCAGGTTAGTGATCGACCCCTTCCTTACGGATAATCCAGTGACCGAAGTCGCCCCGGAAGATCTCGAAGCTGACTTCATTTTGGTCACACATGGTCATCATGACCATGTGGGGGATCTGATTCCATTAGCTAACCAGACGGGTGCAACCATTATCGCGTCCTACGAAATTGCCAGCTATATGGAGCAGAAGCATGGATGCCCTGTGAGTCCTCACCATATCGGTGGTGGGGTCAGTTATCCATTTGGCTATGTGAAGATGACCCCGGCCTTGCATGGCGGAAAGCTTGATCTTCCGGGAGCTGAAGGATTTACAACGGTACCCGGCGGGTTCTTGATCAATCTGAGTGAGGGTCAGCGCTTTTATTATGCTGGCGACACAGGTTTATCGACTGAGATGCAACTGCTCAAGGGGAAAGTAGATGTAGCGGCCCTGCCCATTGGGGATCGGTTCACAATGGGTCCAAGTGATGCAGTGACTGCGGTCGAATTCATAGAGCCTTCGGTTGTGATCCCGTTTCACTATGACACGTGGCCTCCGATCGAACAGGATGTTAATGCCTTTGTTGATGCGGTTGGTGGCCTAGCTGATGTTCAGGTGATGCAACCAGGAGCTGTTTTCGAGTTCTAGGGTGACAGACAAGCTTATGACTTCCGGTCTCCAGTGGCGTGTCATTCGGGATGGTCCATGCGCAGGGCCACATAACATGGCGCTTGATCACGCACTTGCTGTTTGCTCCCAACAGGGCCAGGGAGTGCTGCGCCTCTACTCTTGGATCGAAGCGACCGTGTCCTTTGGCAGAAACGAACCTGCCAGAGGCCTGTATGACCGAACCAACGCAGCTGATCAGGGCATTGAATTTGTAAGAAGACCGACTGGTGGCAGAGCCGTCTTACATTCTAATGAGATTACATACGCGATTGTTGTTCCGGTCCGCGCACTCGGTGGGCCCAGGGCCTCTTACATCGAGATCAATCGTGGTTTAGCTGAAGGACTTTCATCAATTGGAGCTGCCGTCACCGTTACTGATCATGGTGAGACGTTATCTCCAAATGCTGGTGCATGCTTTGGGGCTCCGGCCCCGGGAGAGATCATAGTGGGCGAAAAGAAGTTGGTGGGCAGTGCACAACTTCGGGTGGGAGACGCTCTCCTCCAACACGGTTCGATCATTATCGACGGAGACCAATCGCTACTCAACCAACTCACTGGGAAGCTTCACGACATCGTTCGCCCCGCGACACTTCGTTCAGTGCTGGGAGTAGTTCACCAGGATCAAGTGAAGTTCGGCGTCATTGACGGACTGAAGCATGTTTTGGGAGGTTCTTGGGAAGAAGGGGAATACCTGTCAGGGGAGCGCAATGAGGCAGGCCGGCTTGAGCGACAGCGCTATAGTCAAGCGGGGTGGACGTGGAGACGGTGATGTAACCGAAGGCACATCCCTCGGTAGTGGATTTAGGGCTTGACACTCCTGAGGGATTTAGGCCATAATCGGGGCCTCGCAGTCGCACGCCCTTCCGCTAGCTGCTTAGTGGAAGGGCGCTGTAACGCGAACTAGCAAGACTTTCCCAGGAGGTTGGTTTGGTGATTCAGTTGTACAGTGCGTTCCTTCAGATTCCAGGCCTAGAGGGCACAGATGCTACCATGAGTGAGCAGGTGGCTCAGCTATGGTCCGACACCGGATTCATGCGAGTGCCGCTAGCTGCTTGTCTGGCTGTCGGAGTCGTGGTCATCATTTGGAAGTTCATCAGGCTATGGATGATTGCCGCAAAAACACGACAAGTTCTCAAGGATGTGGATGAACTGCTCACACAGCAGCAGATCCGCGAAGCCCTTGAGTTGACCCGTGATACGGACGCTCCGGCAGCCAACATCCTGTATGCTGGCCTTGAGAGGAGCGAAGAAGGTACCGATCGTGTGATGAAGGCGATTGAAAATCAGGGTCTAATTGAGATGAGCAAGCTCGAAGGTGGGCTTGTGATACTCGCGACACTCTCGACGATTGCGCCACTACTAGGCTTCCTGGGCACGGTGATTGGCATGATTATCGCCTTCCAATCGATTGAGGCTGCGGGTGAGGTTGAAGCAACTTTGGTTGCTGGGGGTATCAAAGTAGCGTTATTGACGACAGCAGCCGGTCTCGCCATCGCTATCCCGGTATCGATCGGGCATAATTATTTCGTCTCCTTCATCGATGGTTTGGTGATCGATATGGAAGAATCAGCGCAAAAGATGGTTGATACCTTGCATGCAATGTCGAAATAGTATATTTGGCTGACGGTCATAAAGGACTGAGTGAAAAGAGGCCACCCCGTATGGGGGAGGCCTCTTTTTTATTGTTTTCTATGGTGAGAAGGCTCAACGGTCATTAACGATGTAATGGTTGTAACTCGGAGTTTTTGGATGCGTCGATGCTGAGAGTGTTCCCGGTCGTCATGATTGTGATTGCTGCAGTTGGAGCGATCACCCCCCCAAATAATTCCTATCGTTCCCTCCTATTATCACCAGCAGACTCCGCACTGATTGAGTTCGAAGCTGGCCGGTTTTGGCATGCTGCTCGAATGCTTCGAGAGGAGGGTGCTGCGACTGGGAGGCCTGAGGATATACTCCTTCTTGCACGGGCCGAAGCCGGTTGGGAGAATTGGTCAGCTGTAGCTGAACTCTTGGACGGGGCTGAATGGTTGCCTGGAGAGTCAGGTGCCATTGGGCTCTACCTACTTGGTAGAGCCCGGGAGGCTAGGGGACAGTGGGCACAGGCGGCTGAGTCATATGGTCGCTATGTGGATCTCAGTTCGTCAGAGACGATGAGACACCATGCCTCGATTGTAAGGCAGACTCGAAGTCTGTGGAAATCTGGCGAAAGAGAGGCCTCTTTCATCGCCTTACATCAAATCCCGCCGCACCTGGGTGCGCAGAGTTGGACTGCGCTAGAACTAGCCTTGGGAGAGGCCCGGGACGGTAACGTATCGTCTGTGGAGGATCTCCTAAGCATCATTGAGCACCCATCGGCCCGACTCTCCAGTTGGCGTCTCTTGCCGGATGCATTGTTCGAAGCAGGGGATTTGGCTGGGACGGCTGAAGCTTTCCGTGAAGCATACCAACAGCTTACCGGTGACCGGCGGGCAACTGCAGGGATAGAGCTGGCGGGGCTCCTCCTTGCTGGTGGGGATACAGCTACGGCACGCGGACTATTATTGGAAGGCCTAGAGGAGGCTCCTGTTGCTTTTCGCGATCGAGCTGCAACGCAACTGTTTGACCTGGGAAACACCGATCGCGAGTTGACGCTTGAACTTGCGCGTATCCTTGATCGTGCGGGTGACGGACGTCGGGCTCTGATGGGGTATGATAGAGTGGTGGTCCTTTCTGCAAATTTGATAGACGGGATGTCAGCACCTCTGTCGATGCGTGTCGAGCGTGCACGACTTATGGGGACTGTACAAACCAGACAAGAAGAAGCGATCCAAGAATTTCGAGTAATTCGAGACGTAGTCACGGATGATCGTATCGGTGGGCGCAACCTTGAATTGTGGGCTCAGCTCCGAAGAAGGCAGGGGCTAGACGAACACGTCCGCACACTCAGGCGTTGGCTGCTTGAAGAGCATCCGAGTAGTTCGGAAGCCGCAGAAGTAGCTTGGTCACAAGCAAGCCAGGCTGATAGCCGGGGTGAACTAGACTCGGCATTGCGCCAATATGCCGCCTTAAGCGCTAACGCCCGAACCCATGCTCGTGCCGGAGAGGCTAGGATGCGTTCAGGCCAGATTTACCTAGGGCGTTCGGATAGAGAAGGAGCCGCAGGAGTCTTCGAGGGATATCTGGAAGATTTTCCGGAGGGACGGCGTTGGCAAGAAGCATCATACTGGGCTGGGCGGATGCGTCTGGAGTTGGGTGATAGTAATGGTGCAGAGGAGCACATTCGACGGATCAAGACCCGGGATCCTATTTCATACTATGCAGTGATAGGAGCCGATCTTCTCGGCGAGTCATACACGATCAATGTTTCAGATGCAGATAATCCTACTGTTCCGAGATGGTTGGATAGGGGGTTCAGCGATATCGACTTGTTCGCTGAAGCAGGGCTCGAAGAGGCTGCCGCTGCGGAAGTCAACAGACTCATAGAAGTAGCAAGAATGTCCAAGAACGATATGCTTGGGTTAGCCGAAGGCCTGATTGTCCGAGGCCGTACGATCGATGGAATCAACTTGGGCTGGGCGTTGCGTGATGAAGGATACGAGTGGGACTCCCGCCTGATCCGCGTTGCCTTCCCTCTCCCCTACCTCGATTTGATTCGAAGAGAGGCCATGGAATGGGGTGTGGATCCGATCATTCTTGCGGCAATCATCAGGCAAGAATCTGCATTCAAGGCTGACATAGTCAGTCGAGCTGGAGCAATTGGACTAATGCAGGTCATGCCGCCGACAGGTGCTCAACTGGCACGAGTACACGGGCCTTCAGGCTTCCAGGAGGGACACTTAGCATCACCTGAAGTTAGCCTGCATCTAGGGGCTGCGTACTTTGTGGAAATGAGTGCGCGTTACGATGGCGTTCTTCCGCTCATTCTTTCGGCATACAACGCTGGTCCAACTAGAGCGACTCGTTGGAAACAGTACCCGGAAGTCTCTGATTTACTCCGTTTTACCGAGCGTATTCCGTTTGTCGAGACCAGGGGTTACGTGAAGAATGTCAGGAGAAACCTTGGGATTTATCGGGTTCTCTACGGACGGAACTGACCTCGCTAGTTGCCGGAGCAGGAATGCTTACTGTGCCTTTCTGTAGCTAGGCTCAGATCAGCTTGCGGTCACCCCTAGTGCGTTCTAAGGTGAGATGCTTAGTAATTGTGCCGCTTGCGATCAATCCAATACGGAGGGAGCTGTGTGAAAGGCATGGTTAAATGGTTCAACGACTCAAAAGGGTACGGATTCATAGAGCAAACTGAGGGCAATGACGTATTTGTTCACTTTTCTGCGATCCTGAGTGAAGGATTTCGGACGCTACAGGAAGGGGAAGAGGTGGAATTCGAGCTTGGGGAATCGGATTTCAGCCTCCAGGCCTATAATGTTATTCGGATATGAACATTCTTGGACTATAGAACTCAAACCTCTCCTTTCGCGGCCGAGAGGAGACTTCTTTAAAGACGATCTTCTTTCTTGAGCATCCCCCCTAAGGCCGCCCCCCGGATCTTCCTGATTGACGCTTACGCGCTGATCTACCGCTCCTATTTCGCGTTTATCAAGAGGCCGCTTACGAATGCGGCAGGCGAGAATACTTCTGCGCCCTTTGGCTTCACCCGTTTCTTGCTAGACATACGTGAGAAGTTTGACCCTGATTACTTAGCTGTGGTTTTTGATGCAGGTATGTCGTTCCGTGATATCGAATATCCGGAATACAAGGCCACACGAGAGAAGATGCCCGATGATCTTCGGGCAAGCCTGGGACGCATAAGAGATATCCTAGATGGCTTTAATGATCCGGTCGTAGAACTTGAAGGATATGAGGCCGATGATGTCATTGGTACACTTGCCATGAAAGCTATAGGCCAGGGCCTCGAAGCAGTGATTGTTTCGGGTGACAAGGATTTTTATCAGCTCATTGGGCCGGGAATCCACCTTTTGAATCCGGGACGCGGCGGTGCGACAGGCGTAGCCTCTGAATGGGTGACAGAGGACAACGCAAGCGACAAGTTCGGGATCCCCCCTTCCCAGGTGGCAGATTACTTAGCTCTAGTTGGAGACTCTTCAGATAATGTTCCAGGTGCCCCGGGCATAGGTCAGAAGACTGCTGAATCTCTATTGCAACACTATGAGGACATAGAAGAGCTCATCGCTCACGCGGAAGAACTCAAGCCCCCAAGGGCCTCCAAGTCCCTTCAAGAAAATGCTGAGAAAGTTCGTTTGTCAAAGAGGCTGGTTACGATCATGACTGACCTCGATGTTCAGTTAGACCTCGACTCATTGAGGGTCCAAGAACCCAATAATGCCGCGCTCCGAGATGTCTTTGCTGAACTGGGGTTTCGTCGCCTCACCGAACAGTTTTCGGCCGCAGCTAGCTCGGATACGGCGAGTAGCGAGGAAGAGCCTGGGAACAATGATGTTTCCTATCAAGTTCTAGATCTACAATCTGACTTCACGGATCTTGTTGAAGATATCCGTGCATCCGGCCGGGTTGCCATTGCCTCAGAGTTTACGACTAAGGACCCACTTGTTGGGGATTTGGTGTCACTTGCTTTCTCGACCAAGAGCGGTGTTGCGAGTTACCTCCCATTTGGACATCAGAAAGCGTTCGAGCTGACCTTAGAAGGTGAAAATCAGGAGGTAGTGGAGAACCTATCCGGTCTGGATAGTAGGGAGATGTCTGAAATCAAGGAGATCTTAGAAGATCCTGAGATAGAGAAGGTTGGTCATGACCTGAAACGGACAGCCCTTTTGCTAGCACGGGCGGGGGTAAAGCTGCGTGGTTTCTCCTTTGATGTGATGATAGCGAGTTATTTATTCAACCCAGGGAGCCGGGATCACGGGGTTGCTTCGCTCGCCTTGAAAGAACTGTCCCGTACAATCTGTGACCGCAAAGATCTGGTTGGCAGTGGAAGGAGTCAGAGACCGTTCTCGGATGTACCTGTAGAACAGGCCGGACATTATCTGTGCGAGGTAGTGGATGTTCTACTTGGGTTAGCTATGCATTTTCAACAGCGCCTAGAAGAGCGCTCTCTAAGTGACCTCATGGCGGACTTGGAGGTGCCACTCATTCCCGTTCTGGTCAACATGGAATTAGCAGGAATAGCGATCGACTGCGACTTCTTCAAGGAGATGCATTCCAAGTTGGTACGGGAGCTTGACCTAATAGGAGAAGATATTTTCAAGCACGCTGGCGGTGAGTTCAATTTGAATTCAACTCATCAGCTTAGACAGGTTCTCTTTGAGAATCTGAATCTCCCAATTATCAAGAAAACCAAAACAGGACCTTCTACTGATGCTTCGGTCCTGGAGGAACTGGCGACTCAGGGTCATGCTCTGCCACGGTTAATGATTGACTACCGAGAACTCGAGAAACTCCGTTCCACGTATGTGGACGCTCTACCTCAACTTGTGCATGGAGAAACCGGCCGGATCCACACCAGCTTCAATCAAGCTGTAACCACAACAGGTAGGCTGTCTTCGAGTGACCCCAATCTTCAAAATATTCCAATTCGGACTGAGATAGGTCGGGAAATCCGCAAAGGCTTTATTGCAGGGCCTGGCAGTGTGTTCTTAGCGGTGGATTACTCTCAAATTGAACTACGCGTGCTAGCACACTTTTCGGGCGACTCCGCATTTGTAGGTGCGTTTAAAGAAGGTGTCGATGTGCATAGGCAGACCGCGGCGGTGATTTTTGGTATTCCTGTTGAGGAAGTAACACCGGAGATGAGAGGGCAGGCGAAGACCGTCAGCTTCGCTACGCTGTATGGGCAGGGAGCGTTCTCCTTAGCTAATCGCCTCGGCATTTCACGAGATGAAGCTCGCGAGTTTATTGAGATGTATTTCGAGCGGTTTAATAGTGTTCGGAAATTCTTTGATACCCAAATCGATATGGCGAGAGAGGTGGGTTATGTCGAAACACTTATGGGTCGCCGCCGCTACGTGCCGGAACTTCAAGCAAGTAATTGGAGCGTCAGGCAGTTTGGTGAACGTGTAGCCCAGAATACCCCGATACAGGGGACGGCCGCCGATTTGATGAAAAAGGCAATGCTTGATGTCCACCAAGCCTTGGGGTCAGCAAATAGTGAAGCAAAAATACTACTACAAGTTCATGATGAGCTTCTTCTTGAGGTGCCTCAGGATGAAATTGAGGAAATCCGCAATCTTGTAGTGAATCAAATGGAAGGAGCTGTGGAGTTGAACGTTCCGCTAGTAGCGGAATCGGGTGTTGGGAGCACCTGGTACGAATGTAAGGGTTGATACTATAGCAGCGGAAAATCCGTCGGCCCGAGTAAGATGATCGTAAGCGGCTGATTTCCCCCAATATCTGCCCTGTATATGATACTGGGTTGTTTCGTTGCCGCCGGTCGCAATGCTCAGAGACAAAGAAAAGGGCCTCGTCCTGTTGGACGAGGCCCTTTCTACAAAAGTCTCATTTAACCCTAAGTCAGTTGGGGGTTAGTTGGGGGTCCAGAATCCAGATAGAGAGTCACCCTGGGCACTATCCCGAAGTTTCTCGAAAGCTCGGTTACGAATCTGTCTAATCCGCTCACGCGTAACACCCAGGAGTGATCCGATTTCCTCAAGGGTTCTCTCTTCACCATCATCCAGCCCATAATACAAATACAAGATTTTTCGTTCTCGCTCGGTCAAATACTCATCGAACATCGTCTCAAGGAAGTCTCGACGAGCGATTGCTTCGACATCTTCTTCAATGTCAGCCGCCTCGGTTCCTGAGAAACGTTCGCCGAAGCTAGCACTGTCCCGGTCACCTCGGTCGATTGGTGCGTCAAGGCTTAATTCCGATGCTGCCACGCGCCGGAGGGCCCGGATAGTCTCAACCGGTTCCTCCATTGTCTTAGCGATTTCGACATCGGTTGGAGTGCGACCGAGTGATTGTGTTAGTTGAGTGTTTGTGCGTGCGAGTTTCGCAAGATTGGAGTTCTGATTCAGCGGAATACGGACAGAGCGAGTTTGCTCGGCCAGTGCCTGAAGTACTGTCTGCCGAATCCACCAGACAGCGTAGGAGATGAACTTCACGCCCTTGTCCGGGTCGAATTTCTTAACTGCCTTCAGCAGGCCCTCGTTACCAATGCAGACAAGTTCCGCGAGCCCAAGGCCACGGCCTTGATATTTCTTCACATAAGAGATGACGAAGCGAAGATTCGCTGTGACAAGCCTTTCGGCAGCTTCCTTGTCTCCCACCCGCGCCCTTCGGGCAAGCTCCCGTTCCTCTCGTGGGTCCTGGATTAACGGGTATTTCTCGACGTCCTGCAGATATTGATCAAATGAATCCAAACCACGTGAGGAAGTAAACATATGTTTGCGGTCATCCCACTCTGGAGGAACGCTGATGGCTAACAAAGCTAAGCTAACCCTGGCAACCCTTGCAGTGATTGGGCTATCGGGGTCGAAGCAGCCAGCCGGGAAATCCCTTTAGGGGGATCTGAACCTATAAAAATCTGTTTGCGAGGTCAAAGGTGTTTCTGTATACGCCATTTTAGGTCTCATAAGGCTCTGGTGAGATCCTAGCGCATTGGAGTAAGAAATAAGTCCGGTCCCACCGGGTTTCGGAGAGTTTTGTGAAGCTGGTGATCCGTGAACCCAGAACCAATTCCGAGTAGCTCAATTACGGTGACCCGGAACACTGGCCCCCTGCTCACGGGATCGTTGATCGGAAAGGCAAGGTCGATGCGTCCGACAGCGCGGGTGCTTGCTGGAAACCCCATTCGTAATCCGAAGCCGACTGAACCACGCCATCCACTATCAGTGCCATAGGGTACTTCTCCGGCCCACATCCGCCCCGTATCCGCAAAGAGCGTAAAACCAAAATCGACTACATCTGGAGAAGGCCATTCTAGGAAGATGCGGTCTTCAAGGGTAAAGAGGACACGTCGGCCGCCGGGAAGATCATCCTCATAAAAGCCCCGGACGGCTTCACGGCCGCCGAGTGTGAGCTGAAAAGGAGTTTTGACCGACCATCCGCCTGTAGCGGATGTGCGGAAGAAGAATGTATGTGCTGACGAAGCTCCGGTACGCAGATATGTGTAGAAATCAGCTGCAGCAAAGAGGTCTTGCCATCCATCACCCTTGAACGAGTGCCGGCCTTGGCCTCCGATATTAAGGAACATGAATATCTGACTAGAATTATGTCCGGCGAATAAGCGAAAGCGGGTGAAAACATCGTCATGACTCTCGAGATCTCTGACCCGAAACGCTGGGATGCTTCGTGCAACGGTTAGTCCAAGATCTATGCCCAGCGGCACATCGATCACTTCTGCATGAGTATCGAGGCGCGCGGGGCGAATGTATCGAATCTGGCGCAAACCCAGCATAAGATTAATACGGGTAGTCGCTGAAGCATTGATCTGTGACCCTATTATTTCTTGAGTTTGATCCGAGCTGGGGAAAGTGTTGCTGAAGTCATTGTCTAGCACCACTTCGACATCATTAGGAAAGCCACCAAACTCGACTCGGTCGCGTGACAAGCCGAGACCTAGAAGCCCAAGACGTCCAGGCCGCCCAAACCTCGTGGCTAGAGATATCTCTAGCCACTCTTCCTGGAGAGGAAGCAATACCTGAGTAACGTCGACCGCATTCCCTGTCGCGTATGTATAGAGTTGGTCACGTTGGTGGTAAGCTTCTCGTCCCGCAAACCTGCCGACCTCTCCCACAAAGGGATACGCCAGTTCTTGCTCGAGGAAGTTGCCCACTCGGGTTCGACCGTATCCGAAAAGGGCATCTGTTCTGGTACCGAACAAGCGAGGCTGCTCAACTAAGAAGCCGGCGTCACGCTGTTCTCTTCTTCGAGCAAAGTATCCTTCAGCCAGGATGCCCTGACCGAAAAGGTTCTCTTCGGTCAGTTCAATCCGCTCTAATTGAATTCCCTGGTCGATTGAGAGTCCCAAGTCAAACTTGGTCGTCCACTCATCCTGGGTGTTGATCCGAACGTGATATGTTCCGTCTGATTGCTCCACTGGGACAACATCTGCATTTGCGATGAAAGGGTACTGCCTCAGAATTCTGCCGGATTCCTCAAGCAAGAATGGGTCGAGACAATCATTCTCGTCGAATAGGATCTCTCTCAGTATGAAGCTCTGGCGTGTGGTTATGTGGAGGGCGTTCGCAAGCCGGTATACCCAGCGCAGAGGACTGTCTTCTTCCAGTGTTTCCAACTGGAAAATAGGACGGTTGTCCACAACGATATTCGTCACGCGGCCTACTTCACATACACCGTCGGGTCCAATAGCTTGCGCTCCAAGCTCTGGTGACGAAATGAGCATGAGAAGGAGCACCCAGAGAGGGCACGGACGAGCATTTTCCATGTAAGGCTAGGCCGTTCCAGTTGTGAAGTCTCTTATTTGACACAATCCTTAGCGCTTCTCTACGCTTCACGGTCCATCAAGGTCCCCGTTGCAAGGTATCGGAGCTCCCAATATGCGTATCAGTAAGAAGGAAGCCCTCGAGTATCATATGAAAGGTCGGCCGGGCAAGATCGAGGTTGTACCGACCAAGACTGTAGCTACACAGCGAGACCTAGCGCTCGCATATTCACCTGGGGTTGCGGATCCGTGCCTTGAGATTCACTCAAATCCGGATGATGTATTCAAGTACACCGCTCGTGGAAACTTGGTCGCGGTGATTACAAATGGGAGCGCAGTTTTAGGGCTCGGGAACATAGGCCCACTTGCGGCTAAGCCTGTGATGGAGGGGAAGGGAGTTCTTTTTAAGAAGTTCGCCGGGATCGACGTTTTCGACATTGAAATCGCGACCGAAGACACAGATGAAGTGATCCGCTTCTGCGAGCTTATAGAGCCAACCGTCGGTGGTATTAACCTCGAAGATATCGCTGCTCCAGCATGCTTTGAGATCGAACGAGTTCTTTCAGAGAAACTGGATATTCCTGTGTTCCATGATGATCAGCACGGAACCGCGATAATTACGGCAGCTGCGCTTATCAACGCTGTTCAGGTTGTCGGGAAAAAGATCGAGACGGTAAGGGTCGTATTTAATGGGGCTGGCGCCTCCGCACTCGCCACGGCAGAACATTTGGGTCATATCGGCGTGAAGTTGGACAATATCCTCATGTGTGACTCAAAAGGTGTCATATATGAGGGTCGTGAAGATTTGACCAAATACAAGGCACCGTTTGCGGCCAATACAAGCAAGCGAACTCTCAAGGATGCGATGGTAGGTGCCGATGTGTTCATTGGCCTGTCTGTGAAGGGAGCGGTCAGCAAAGAAATGGTCGGGTCCATGACAACTGACCCCATCATCTTTGGCCTAGCCAATCCCGACCCCGAAATCTTACCTGAGGAAATTCTGGCGGTTCGAAACGATGCGGTTATCGCAACTGGGCGCTCTGATTACCCCAATCAGGTTAACAACGTACTGGGCTTCCCCTTCATCTTTCGAGGTGCTCTGGATGTGCGAGCTACAGGAATCAATAGGGATATGATGCTTGCTGCGACGCACGCACTTGCTGACTTGGCGCGAGAGCAGGTGCCAGACATGGTGCGTGGAGTATATGAAGATTCAAGTATCAGTTTTGGCAGAGAATATTTGATCCCGAAGCCGTTTGACCATCGGGTGCTACTCCATGTCGCTCCGGCCGTCGCTAAGGCGGCTATGGAGACTGGGGTAGCAAGATCCGAGCTAGATCTTGATGACTATCAAGAACAGCTCCGAGCTTCATTAGGACCGGGACGAGAAGTTATGAGATGGATGACTGTGAGCGTGCGTAAGAGCTCTGCCAAGATCATTTTTGCCGAGGGACACAACGACAGCATTATTCAGGCAGCCTCCCAGATGGCAGAGGATGGTATTTGTGAACCCATACTCCTTGGTCGTCCACCTCGAGTTCGAGAAAAAGCGAAGCTCCTCGGAGTTGATCTCACGGGTATTAAGATCATCCACGCTGCGGCATGTACAGAGCAGAGATATGAGTTCGCAGAGACGTTGTTTGAGCGAAGGGCGCGGCGCGGCCTCACTTTAGCCGAAGCGCAATGGAATCTCTACAAGCCGGTTTACTTCGCAGCAAGCATGCTTGCTGCTAGGGAGGCTGATGCTATGGTCGCTGGGATCGAGGCAAATTACGCTGAAATCCTGCGCCCTGCTCTACAAGTGATAGGAAAGGCAGATGGTGTGAGTAAGGTTTCTGGACTCTACATGTTGGCATTTCCTGGCCGGGAGTTGCTCTTGTTCGCGGATACCACAGTGAACATTGATCCAAGCCCTGAGACGCTGCGGGATATCGCACTGCAGACTGCTACTTTCGCTAGATATATAGGGATTCAGCCACGAGTTGCGATGGTGAGTTTTTCTAATTTTTCATCTAGCAGCCACGAGGAGTCCCGTCAGATAGCTGAGGCTGTGGAGTTGGTCCGAGAGGCTGATCCAGAATTGGAAATTGATGGTGAAATGCAGGCTGACACTGCGATTGATGCGATCAAGTTGCGTGAAGTCTATCCATTCACACGCCTTACTGGTCCAGCCAACATACTAGTCTTTTCATGCCTCTCGGCGGCAAACGTGGCCTACAAGCTCTTAGACCGGCTAGGGGGTGCCGATGTGATCGGGCCAGTGCTCTTGGGGATGGCGAAGCCTGTTCACATACTTCAGCGTGGTTGTAGTGTTCAAGATATTATTAATCTGTCTACAGTTGCATCAGTAGACTGGCAGGCTAGAAATAATCAGATTTAATGGCTTCTCGGACGATGCCTGTCCGGGTTTTTGTTTTACTACCTGTTTCCCAAGAGCAGGGTCTCAGAGCACCACAAAGTCAACTTAATTTATGTCAGAAGTCTTAACACAATCGGATGGGCCTGACCTTAAAGACCACGGCTTGAATCCGAAGAGAGCTGTCTACTGGAATCTTTCCCCCGCTCGTCTATATGAGGAGTCGTTCGCTCGCGGAGATGGTCAGCTAGTTCACATGGGTGCCATTGCAACGGTTACTGCACCGCACACCGGACGTTCACCGAATGATCGCTTTGTCGTGCGTGATGAACTTACTGAGGAATCGGTAGACTGGGGGGCTGTGAATGTGCCGATTAGCTCGGATCATTACGGCGCGTTGCGGCAGGAGGCCATCGCTTATTTGAATGACCAGGATCTCTTTGTTCATGATGCACGTGCCGGTGCGGATGAAGAACACGGTATTAATGTGCGCGTTGTTAGCGAGAGCCCATGGCACGCCCTCTTTGCACACAACATGTTTCTCCGTCTGGGATCGCATCAGTTGGTTGAGTTTAGGCCAGAGTTCACCGTATTGCATGCTCCGCATCTTAAGGCTGATCCTGAACGCCACGGTACAGTGTCCAATACGGCTATCGTGGTGAATTTCTCAGCACGAGAGGTGCTCATAACGGGCAGTCGATATGCGGGTGAAATCAAGAAGTCGATTTTCTCTGTACTCAACCACATGCTTCCAGAGTCTAGGGTGCTCCCAATGCACTGCTCAGCAAATCTAGGCTCTGCGGGTGATGTAGCACTTTTCTTTGGTCTATCAGGTACTGGAAAGACAACCCTTTCAGCTGATGCTGCCCGAGGGCTAATCGGTGACGATGAGCACGGCTGGGGTGGTGATGGGGTCTTTAATTTCGAAGGTGGTTGTTACGCAAAGACGATTCGTCTTTCGCCCGAGGGTGAGCCTGAAATCTTTCAAGCCACTCAAATGTTCGGCACGATTTTAGAGAATGTGGTATTAGATGAGGCGACTCTAGAGATAGATTTTGATAACGGGTCCATAACAGAGAATACGAGGGCCTCATATCCTATCCACTATATTCCTAATGCTGTGATTCCAAGCCGGGCAGGGCACCCCAGTAATGTTGTATTCCTTACTGCGGATGCATTTGGGGTACTTCCTCCGATCTCCCAACTGACCCCCGAACAGGCAATGTACCATTTCCTTTCTGGGTACACCGCTAAGGTTGCAGGGACGGAACGTGGTGTGACAGAACCCAAGGCCACTTTCAGCGCCTGTTTTGGGGCCCCATTCCTGCCCAGACATCCGGGTGTCTATGCAGAGATGTTGGGGGAAAAGCTGAGGGAGCATAGAGCCACTGTGTGGTTGGTGAATACTGGCTGGTCTGGAGGTGGTTACGGCGTTGGTAGTCGGATGAAACTCTCCTACACACGGGCGATGGTGAATGCCGCCCTCAGTGGTGAACTGGACGAGGGGGACTTTGCTACAGATCCGGTCTTCGGACTTGCCGTGCCCACAGTAATCTTAGGGGTGCCTACTGAAGTTCTTAGCCCTAGGAAAACCTGGGATAATCCCAATGAGTATGACATTGCAGCGTCCAGGCTGGCTGGAATGTTTCGGGAGAACTTCGAGCAATTCTCAAATCAAGTGTCAGGCGAGGTTCGTACGGCCGGCCCAAGGTGAGTACGTGCTGGGCGCAAGAGTTTCTGGGACTTCCCGATCTCACCTAGGTACGATGCCCATCCACCCGGCTATGGGCGGGTAGCCAACCCCGTGGCGACGGTTAGTTCTGGTGGATAGCTTCTTCCGTCCATTAGACCATACCAGAAGCTGACCGGAGCACGATCAATGAATTCAAAGCTGTCCTCAGCTGCCCTCCTCGTATTGTGTTTAGCACCGAGTATGCTCCACGCCCAAGCGCCAGCTAAGGTTCCTGAAGAGGCTCCGGCTCGAATTCATCCTCTTCCATCTTTACGAGAACAAGCTCTTGAGCAGCAGGTATGGCTGGAGATGCGCATGGAGAGAATCCTTCCTCAGCTTATGGCCGAATATGATGTGAATATGTGGATTCTTTCGATGAGGGAGTATGCTGAAGATCCTGTGTTTTGGTCTATCACTGCTCCGACCACCTTTGCTGCTCGGCGACGCTCTATCTACGTGATTACTCGAGAAGAAGATGGAGCACTTGAGCGGATAGCACTTGGTGGCACAAGTCAAGGTGGGGTTTTTGAGGCATTTCGCTCCACCAGGCCCGCCCCGACCCAGCCAACTGCGGAGCTCGTTGGCGCGGAGCAATGGAATTTGCTCCGTGAGTTGGTGGAAGACCGAGACCCAGAGAATATCGTTCTCAACGTTGATCCTGTTTGGGCTTTTTCAGATGGGCTCCATGCGGGTGAACAGCAAGAGTTGCTTGAAGCCTTGGGTGATGAGTATGGCGAACGCGTTAAACACGAGCCCCGGTTGGCGATGAACTATATAGCCTTGCGTCTTCCTGAAATGATGCCTCAATACCGGAAAATCGAGGAAACTGTGCATGCGATCATCTCTGAGGCTTTTTCAAATGCGGTAATCACACCAGGAGTTACTACTACGGAGGACGTGGTCTGGTGGATGCGCCAGAAGATCCGTGACCTGGGCTACACTACTTGGTTCCATACTTCTGTAGATGTACAGCGAGCGGGTGGGGTGAACTCCGCCGGACCTGCGGTCATCGAGAGAGGGGACTTGCTTTGGACTGACTTTGGAGTTGTGGGTCTGAATCTACATACAGACACGCAACATCTGGGTTATGTCTTAAGAGAGAATGAGATGGAGGTGCCGGAAGGACTGAAGACATGCCTCAAAAACTCGAACCGCCTCCAAGACATTCTGCTTACTCATATGGAACCTGGGTTAACCGGCAATGAGATTCTCGCAAATACCCTGACGCAGATGAGGGCTGAAGGGATTGACGGCACGGTGTATACGCATCCGATCGGTGATCACGGTCACGGAGCCGGACCCTTGATTGGCCGGTGGGATGGTCAGGAAGGTGTCCCGGTCAGGGGGGATGCGGTTTTACTCCCTTCTACATGGCATTCGATTGAACTTCAGGCGACGACCCCTATACCAGAATGGGGGGAACAGCCGGCATCATGTCGACAGGAAGAAGAAGCCTATCTGGATACCACAGGGGAGCGTCATTGGGTGTTCCGTCGGCAGGGCAAGTTCCATCTGGTTTGGTAAAGTTCTGATTGCCAGCGAGCGGATGTTTCCGTGAGCGATCAGACTAAACACGTCGGCTTCGACCGATCAATTGTTGAAGGGCCAATCCGGGGGGCCGTATGGAAGCTCGCTTGGCCAACGATGCTACAGAACATCATCGGTGGGGTGCAGGGCATTATAGACCACACGATGGTCGGGAACTATGTCGGCTACGTTGGCAACGCAGCGATCGGGGTGTCCTGGCAAATCTTCTTAGTTGTCATTGTCTTCATCAGCTCACTATTCACCGGGATGGGCATTCTTGTGGCTCGGTTCGCGGGTGCGAATGAGCCTGAAAAGGTGAATCGAACGGTTTACCAGGCGTTTCTGACATCAGTCATGATCGTCTTGCTAGTCATGGCGCCAATAGGCTATGCGGCATCACCGTTCCTACTTGATCTGGTAAACGCAACGGCTGAGGTGCAGGCTGAAGCGCTACCCTATCTCCGTATCATGTTCGTTTTCTCATTCGGCATGCTGATGTTCTTCATGCTAGGCGGGGCCCTTAGATCAGCAGGCGATGCGAGAACACCCTTAAGACTCGGAATTGCACTAACGATCCTCAATATCGCACTCAGTGTCATCTTGATTCGCGGAATGGGTCCAATTCCTGCCTTCGGAACTACTGGGGCTGCAATGGGGACCGTCATCGCAGGCGCCTCTATAAGTGTATACGCGTTATTCAAGTTATTTGGTGGCGGATGGGTAGTGCAATTCCAACGGGGAATGAGTTGGCGTCCTGACTACGTGATTATCAGGCAACTCTTCAAGTTTGGACTCCCGACGGGCATCCAAGGCATAGCAATGAATGTGGGTGGCGTCATTCTGTTGAGTTTCGTCGGCTCACTCACAATGGGTGCTCAGGCACAGGCTGCGTACGTAGTGAGCTACACACAGCTTTTCTCATTCATCACATGGACGTCAGTAGGAATTATGGGCGCTACCGCAGCAGTAGCCGGTCAGAATCTCGGGGCTGGTAACCCTGACCGTACGAGTCGCGCGGTGCATATGGCCGCTGGTTTCGGACTACTGCTCGCAACCGCTATTGGATCCACATTCTTGTTGCTTCCGACCCGGCTATTGGGAGTATTCGGAATGGATGATCCTATTGTCCTGGACTTGGGTGTGGAGTTGTTGCGCTACCTAGCGTTATCGGGGCTCTTCATAACTGTCGCGTTAGCTTTTACAGGAGGATTACAGGGTACCGGTGACACCAAGAGTCCACTCTACATATCGATTATTTCGCAGCTGGTTATTCCGGTCGGGCTCTGTTTAGGTATTCAAACATTTTCAACTCTTGACCCTGCTGATATATGGCTGGCAATAGTGCTTGGCCATCTCACTAGAGCGATCCTTAGTGTGATCGTATTCAAGCGAGAAAAATGGAGGGATATCAAGGTCGAGATTGGCTCCGCTAGGGCATGAGATTGAGTCGGGTCGCCTTTGCCGGTTCTTGGCCCCATAATGTGCTCCCCTACTGACCTTCCTCCGGTCCAACAACTCCAGGAGCTAACGGTTCATGGCGAAGCAGTACTGGTTGATGAAATCTGAACCCTACGTCTATTCGATCGAAGATCTCGAGAAAGATGGCTCTACCTGCTGGGAAGGTGTGCGGAACTATAAGGCTCGAAACAATATGAGAAGTATGAAAACCGGTGATGAAGTTCTCTACTATCATTCTAATGCTAAACCCCCTGGGGTAGTCGGTATCGCCCGTGTGTGTACGGAAGCGTATCCAGATTATTATGCCTTTGATGAGGACAGTAACTACTTCGATTCCAAGTCCTCGCCGGATAATCCTCGCTGGTGGATGGTTGATGTTGAATTTGTCTCTAAGATCAAGAACGTGGACGAGCCACTCGGGTTATCCGAGATCAAGTCAGACCCGAAGTTGGCCGATATGGAGCTCGTCCGATACGGGCGTCTTTCGGTACAGTCAGTGAAGAAATCAGAGTTCGACTACGTGAAAAATTTGGCAGGGCTCTAGGGTTCCATGCACGTTTCCGGGCCCCGATCGATGCGTCCTATGCTTGTGCTACTCATCTCGGGCTTGACTTTGGGCACTCTGGGAATGCCAGACTGGATGGATGGCTACGGCTCGTTGGTGGGTGTCCTAGAGGTGAGCGCACAAAAAGTCCCCAATGCTAGAGCACTTGGCATTCGACTCCAGGGTGAACCTGGACCAAATAATGCCATCACTGATGTGGCCGGGGTCGAGGTCGGACACACAACAATTATAGAGGGTCAGGGTCGGCTTATTGTCGGACAGGGACCAATTCGGACAGGAGTCACTGCAATCCTACCGCGTGGTAGGGAGTCTGGTGACTCGACCTTTGCAGCTTGGTTTAGTCTGAACGGCAACGGTGAAATGACTGGTACGACCTGGATCGAGCACTCTGGACTACTTGAAGGTCCGATCTTGATTACGAACACGCACAGCGTGGGGGTGGTGCGTGATGCCGTGATCGCTTGGCAGCGTGATCGTGATCCGTCGTTTCTATGGGCACTTCCTGTGGTGGCTGAGACTTATGATGGGAGCTTGAATGATATTAATGGCTTCCATGTTACAGCCGAGCACACCTTCATGGCGCTCGATGGAGCTAGTAGTGGCCCGGTTGAGCAGGGTGCGGTTGGAGGAGGAACAGGCATGCGCTGCCACGGTTTCAAGGGGGGTATAGGATCCTCATCCCGCCGCGTAGGTGACTATACCATTGGTATACTAGTCCAATGTAATCAGGGGTCCCGAAGTGATCTTCGAATCTCAGGTGTGCCCGTTGGCGAGATGTTGCTTGAACCTTCTGCATGCTACGTGGATCGATCGATTCCGGCTGAACTACGGCGTTCAGGTGTGCGTTGGTGTGATGACGGAGAAGACGCAGCGGGAAAAATGGAAGCCATCCCGGAAGGTACTGGATCAATCATTATTGTTCTCGCAACCGACGCACCACTTTTGCCGACGCAGATCAAGCGACTAGTTACGCGCACGACCATGGGTCTCGCCCGTATTGGTGGAATGGGGTACAACGGGTCGGGAGATATCTTCATTGGCTTCACCACTGCAAACCGATCAGCCGCCGCGGAGCGCGCAACGGTAGTTGGGTTGGAGATGCTGCCGAATGACCGGTTGAATCCTCTTATTTCCGCTTCTGTCCATGCGACTGAGGAGGCGATCCTGAATGCAATGCTCGCTGCGGAAACGCTAACAGGCATTAATGGATACACGGTCCCAGCACTACCGCACGATCGCCTAACCGAGATCATGCAGCGAGTGTTTAGGGGTTTCAGGGATTTGCGGTGAGTAACGAGATACCAAGGAGAGATTTGATGGAGACGGTGATGAAGACACGTACGGTATATGCCGGACTCGTTGTGATGATCATGTGTGCGGTTTCGGCACCAAGACATCTGGAGGCACAACGCTTAGCTACAGAAGACCCAGTACTCCAGGGCATTTGGGATCAGGCGATCGACAACTCGCACTTCGAGAGCTTAGCGCAGTCACTGCTTGACTCAATAGGACCTCGTTTGACTGCGTCACCGGGGATGGAGATGGCCCAGGACTGGGCTGTTCAGGTGCTCAGGAGCTGGGGTATCGAAGCACGCACAGAGCGTTACGGGACATGGGAGGGTTGGAATCGAGGCCCGAGCCACGCGGACCTACTCTCTCCCCGTGTCCGCTCACTTGAGGGCCGAATTCTGGCTTGGAGCCCTGGTACGGGCGGACGTCCGATCAATGCTGGGGTTACGTATGTGCCCGACATTCGCTCTCCAGATGATTGGCAGTCATTTCTGGCCACAGTAAACGACAAGTGGGTCATGCTCTCGTTTCCAGAATCGACCTGTCGTGCGAATGAACAGTGGTCAGAGTTCGCTATGCCTGGATCCGCGGAGCGCATGGCTGAAGCTAGAGCCAACGGCCAGCAAGCATGGAACATGAATCTTCAGGCCACCGGATCTGTGGATGGGCGTCGCCGAGACTTGCATGCCCAACTCGAAGCGGCCGGAGCGGCCGGTATCATCACCTCCCAGTGGCCGGGTTCATATGGTACGACCAGGGTTTTTAATGCGTACAACAGAGAGACTCCAACATTTGAGTTGTCCTGCGAGGACTATGGTTTGGTGTATCGCCTCACCAAGAATGGACAAGACCCGGTGCTTCGTTTAACCGCTCAGGCAGAGAATCTAGGGGAGGTGCCAGTATATAATGTGATTGGTGAGATTCCGGGGACTGAGCTCCCGAATGAGTATGTCATGCTTTCAGCCCACTATGACTCGTGGGAAGGGGGATCTGGCGCGACAGATAATGGAAGCGGTTCGCTCCTTATGCTGGAGACAATGCGGATTCTCAAGGAGGTCTATCCGAGCCCGAAGAGAACGATCTTGATTGGCTTATGGAGTGGTGAAGAGCAAGGGCTCAATGGTTCTAGGGCCTTCACTGAGGATCATCCTGAAATTGTCGAAGGGCTGCAAGCTCTATTCAATCAAGACAATGGCACCGGGCGAATCATAAATCTTTCTGCTCAGGGTTTTATCGAAGCTGGAGCGTCTCTGGCAAAATGGTTGTCATACGTTCCTGCCGAAGTCGCAGGTAGCGTAAATCTCAACATACCTGGAAATCCAGGAGGAGGCGGATCAGACTACGCTTCATTTGTCTGCTACGGCGCTCCTGCGTTCAACCTAGGGGCACTTTCCTGGGACTACAGTTCCCATACTTGGCATACACACCGAGATACCTTCGATAAGCTGATATTCGATGATCTTAAGAACAATGCAGTTCTGGCAGCCTCACTTGTGTATCTGGCGTCTGAAGACGAAGAGAGGGTAAGTCGGGAGAGGCGGACGGTGATGGGTGGTCGTGGCGGAAGGATGGCCCAATGGCCGACGTGCACTCCGGCGACCCGAAGCTCACATGATAGCTCAAGGATGTGATTCTGATATGAGCACGATGGTCCAAAATTATGTTGGAGGTGAGTGGTGTATGGTATCTCACTCAGAGACTCTTACAGTAACTAACCCTGCTTCAGGTGGAGAAATTGGGCGTGTGCCACTGTCCACTGGCACGGATGTCGACAAAGCAGTTCAGGCGGCAAGAGCTGCTTATCCAGGATGGCGCTCCACTCCGTCACCTGAAAGGGCTAGGGTCCTCTTCCGCCTCAAATCATTGCTGGATGAGCATAAGGAAGATCTAGCTCAGTTGCTCACAAGAGAGCACGGGAAGGTCATCGCGGAAACACGCGGTGAGATCCAGAGAGGCATCGAAAATGTTGAGCACGCTTGCGGAATACCATCTCTCATGATGGGGGATACCGTTGAGCAAATTTCTGAGGGCATCGACAGCGCATCATGGCGCCAACCGATCGGTGTCTTCGGCGTCATTACCCCTTACAATTTTCCAGTCATGATCCCCCTCTGGTTTTGGCCATATGCTGTGGCAACTGGGAATACCGTAGTCCTCAAGCCCAGTGAGCAAGATCCACTAACACACCAAAAGATCATTGATTTAGTGGAAGAAGCTGGACTTCCTCCAGGTGTGTTGAATGTCGTACACGGTGGCCGAGAGAGTGTGGAAGCAATTTGTGACCATCCTGATATCGCGGGAGTATCCTTTGTTGGCTCGAGCAGAGTGGCAGAGATTGTATATAGACGAGCTTCTGCTGCTGGGAAGCGGGTCCAGTCGCTTGGTGGTGCCAAGAATTACATGATCGTGCTGCCAGACGCTGATATGGAAGTCGCACTAGATGCTTGTGCGGGTTCAATTTTTGGTTCTACGGGTCAGCGTTGCCTAGCAGGCAGCGTGATTGTGGGTGTCGGTGATGCTCATGCTGAAATTCGAGACAGGATGCTGGATACTGCGTCCTCAATCCGGCTCGGTGATGGCCTTGAGGAGGCTACAGATATGGGCCCAGTGATTTCTGCAGCACACCGTGATCGGGTTGTTTCTTTCATTGATCAGGGGGTAGCTGACGGAGCAAAACTTTCGCTCGACGGGCGAGACGCCACTGTGGAAGGGCTAGAAAATGGCTACTGGGTTGGACCTACAGTTTTTGAGGATGTCTCCCCGGATCTCTCAATAGCAACAGAGGAGATTTTTGGACCGGTTGCCGGTATCAATAGGGCGAGGGATATCGATGAGGCTGTTGGCATGATGCATGGCAGTTTGTATGGGAACGCATGCTCGATTTTTACAACGAGTGGTAAGGCTGCCAGAGAGTTCCGCTACCAAGCCGGTATTAGCATGATTGGCGTTAATATTGGAGTGGCTGCACCCATGGCTTTCTTCCCGTTCGGTGGCTCAAAGAATTCCTTCTTTGGGGACCTAAAGGCGCAGGGTAAGGATGCTATTTCCTTCTTCACTGATCAGCGAGTCGTGATATCGCGTTGGTAGATTGCGACCGCTGATCAAGACCTCAGTAAACGTACTATGAATCCAACCGCGACCTCAGCTGTTTTGGGCCAGGACATTATTGATGGACAGCGGGAGTACCTCCTTCCGTCCATGCTGCACCTCTACTCCGAACCGCTCTGCCTGACAGAAGGACAGGGTATTCGTGTTTGGGACGCCAATGGGAATGAGTACCTTGACCTTTTCAGTGGAATCTTGACCACCTCAGTAGGTCATTGCCATCCACGAGTTGCGGAAGCAATGACTGATCAGATGGGACGCCTCGGCCATGTTTCGACACTCTACGCGAACGGACCTCAAGTGGAGGCGGCGAAAAAGATAGCGAGGATCGCTCCAGGAGATCTCAAGCGAACATTCTTCACTAATTCAGGGACTGAGGCGATTGAAACAGCCTTAATGATGGCGTCCCTGGCAACTGGTCGAAGTGAAATCATAGGGCTACGTGTTGCATACCATGGTCGTTCTTATATGGCTACGAGCGTAACCGCTCACTCAGGGTGGAGACCGCTAGCAACTCCCGTGGCAGGTATCAAGCATGCCAAGTCTCCGAATACCTATCGCTGTCCGTTCAAACAGCCTTGTGACGACTCGTGTGTGAACAAGTTTGTGGAAGACCTTGAAGAGGTCATCGTCACAACAACAAATGGTCGTCCGGCAGCGTTCATTGCGGAAAGCATTATGGGTGTGGCAGGCTACGTTGTTCCACCTGCCGGCTATTTTCAGAGAGTCGCCGAGGTGATTCATCATTATGGTGGCCTCCTGATCATCGACGAAGTCCAGGCGGGCTTCGGTAGGACTGGAAGGCACTGGTTCGGTATAGAGCACTGGGGTGTCGAGCCGGATATCATGGTTATGGCAAAGGGCATTGCAAATGGAGCCCCTGTAGGTGCTACAATAACGACTGATGAAATCGCACACGCCTGGAAGGGCAAGACGCTTTCAACGTTCGGAGGAACACCCATATCCATGGCAGCTCTCTGTGCCACACAGGACGTGCTTCAAGAGGAATCAGCTCCAGCAAATGCCTTCGCCCGAGGTGAAGAGTTACGTGCGGGGATGATTGACATTCAACGTCGGCATCCATGGATTGGTGATGTTCGAGGTATGGGCTTGATGCAAGCCATGGAGATCGTGAAGGATCCGGAGACGAAAGAGCCGGATACGGAACGCACGGCAGCGCTGCTGACCGCAACTAGAGACGAAGGTCTGCTAGTCGGCCAGGGTGGGCTTAACGGTACGGTCATTAGGATCGGCCCATCACTACTGATCGCTGCTGACGAAATTGCCGAAGGTATCGAGAAATTGGGGAGGGCTTGCGATAAGGTGGGATCATGATATCGGGCTTACCTATTGATGCATGGGTCCTTCTTTTTTGTGCTGTGGGCTTGGGCCTCGGACTCGAACTTGCATTCTATAGAGCCCAGAAGCGCCGCATCACATCGAAGCACCGAGAACCGAGCCAAGATGAGATCGGTACTGGATGACCTCCATCACGGTTATCTCTGTCCTTGTTGGTTACGCTTTTGTCCTACTTGGGATCGCCTTCTGGGGTAGTAAGGGATCTCGGGACCTCAAAGGGTACTACCTTGCTGGTAAGCGCCTGCCCGCTTGGGTGATCGCCTTTAGTTCCAATGCCACCGGGGAAAGCGCTTGGCTCCTACTGGGCCTAACAGGTATGGGTTATGCGATTGGAGTCCACGCTTTTTGGGTTATTCTCGGGGAAGTGTTGGGTGTCGCATCGGCCTGGGTCTGGGTTGCTCGCCCATTCAAGGAATACACGGATCGCTTCGACTCAATCACCGTTCCCGATTACCTCACTGACCGGTTTCGGGACACGAAGCATGTTTTTCGTTGGATTTCGGCAATCATTATCCTGAGCATGGTAATGGCGTATACCGCCGCGCAACTAACCGGATCTGGTAAGGCTTTTGATTCCTTCCTTGGTACTGGCTACACAGAAGGTGTTTGGATTGGCCTGGTCATCGTCTTGTTCTACACGACGGTTGGTGGATTCAAGGCGGTAGCCTATTCCGACTGCTTACAGGGTGTCCTAATGCTTGGATGCCTGATTGCCCTTCCTATTGTTGGCATTGCAGCTGCTGGTGGTTGGAGTGAGATGATTACAGGGTTGGCAGCTGCAGATCCCGCATTACTTCGACCGATGGGCCAGTTTGGTCTCGGGGCAGCCGGTATAGCCAGCGCATTCGGATTTGTCGCGATTGGTTTCGCCTTCCTTGGCTCTCCACAGCTCCTGACGAGATTCATGGCAGCACGTGATCAGAAGCAGATTATTGATGGAGGCTTCTGGGCAGTGCTCTGCGTCATTGGCTTTGATGTTGGAGCGGTCCTTGGAGGAATGTCAGGCCGGACGCTATTTCCTGGCTTAGCTGATCCAGAGACAATTCTACCAGAGATGAGTGCAGCCCTCTTTCCGGATGTCTTCACAGGAATTTTTCTTGTAGTTGTACTTGCTGCGATCATGTCGACAGTCGACTCACTCCTCCTCCTCGCATCGTCTGTAATAGTTCGGGATATCGTTCAGAAAGCGATGGGGATTCAAGCTTCACAGCGGACATTATCAAATTTAGCGCGAGGGGTAACGGTCGTGATCGGACTGGTGGGGCTAGTGGTGGCACTGACTGAACCGGCATCCATCTTCTACTTCGTCCTATTCGCTTGGTCGGGCATCGCATGTGCCTTCACACCGGTAGTTCTTTGCTCACTTTTCTGGAAGAGAACGACGAAACTTGGAGCGATAGCAGGGATGATTGGCGGGTTCGTGGTGACCGTCGTATGGACGATCTGGTTTAAGGAAAGATTCTATGACCTCTATGAGATGATTCCAGGCTTTATAGCGGGATTTGTATGCACGATTTCGGTGAGCTTGGCAACCGACTGTGACAGGGATATAGCTGACGAAGTTGATTCAGTTCGAAGGGCTGTGGGACCAGTCTTTTGAGCCCTAAATGGAATGCTTCACGTCCGGATGAAACATCGCAGTTACTCCTATTGTGGCTTGAGCACAGACAGTGCGATACGATGTGATTGGATCAAGAAAAGTGGATAAGAATCACTTGCGGGAGGCACAAGATGGCTGATGTCAGTAGAAAGGACTTCCTGGGACTTAGCACTGCGGCAGCCGCGGGTCTGGCCAGTGGGTGTGTGCCGATAGCGGATGCGGGCAATGTGACAGCTGACCTTGTTGTTGTCGGGGGCAGAGTACGTACGCAGGAGGGTGATCAGGTAGTCACAGAAGCTTTTGCTGTGAAGGGTGGACGCTTCATGGCAGTTGGTTCAAACGAAGACATCCAAAACCTGACCTCTGTAAATACTGAGGTGATTGATGCTTCTGGCATGACGGTTTTGCCAGGATTTATTGACGCACATTCCCATCCTTCCAGCGCGGGCCTAAACGCACTCAAGAATGTGAACACGAACCTCGGAAGCGTTGCTCGTATTCAGGATGCTCTGAGTGAGCGGGTGGCCGGCACTCCATCTGGTGAGTGGATTGTCGGTTACATGTACGATGATACAAAGCAAGAAGAGGGGCGTCCCCTAAACCGTATTGACCTTGATGCCGTAAGCAGAGAGCACCCTATCGTAGTTGGACACCGCGGCGGCCACACAGGTGTATATAACTCGAAGGCGTTTGAGGTAGCGGGTATCACCGTCAACACTCCAGATCCATTTGGAGGTCACTTTTATCGTGAAGATGGTGAACTCACAGGGAAAGTCGCGGAGAGAGCCCGTGGCGCCTTCGATGTGCCGTCAGGATCGACGCGTGAAGAACGTGCAACTGGAGTCTCTGTGATCTGTAAAGAGATGAATTCTGCGGGACTCACGTCAGTTCATCAGGCGGGTACAGGATCCACTGGGTTCGTCGCCTACCAGGACGCCAGAGACGAGGGCACCCTCTCCTTACGCATGAATTTGATGGCTAGGGGTGGGACCTTTCCGGCGCTTCAATCGGCTGGGATTCGCACTGGAATCGGCGACGAGTGGATTCGTATTGGCCCGGTGAAATTTGCCGCTGACGGTTCGGCCTCGGAGCGCACTATGGCGATGAGTACTCCATATGCGGGTCGCCCAGACGATTTTGGTATCCTGACGATGACGCAAGAAGAGGTTCACGAGGTTGTCGAAGAAGCTCACCGGTCCGGATGGCAGATCGCTATCCATGCCAACGGTGATGTCACAATCGACATGGTGCTCAATGCCTATGAACGTATGCAACGAGAGTATCCTCGTCCGGATACGCGCCACCGACTTGAGCACTGCTCCTTAGTGAATCCGACACTTCTCCAGCGCATAGCCAACGGTGGCTATATCCCCGCACCATTCTACACTTATGCTCACTATCATGGCGAAAAATGGATTGAATACGGCGAAGAGAAAATGGAGTGGATGTTTGCTCACAAGTCTTTTATCGAGTCTGGAATTCCGGTTGCTCCGGCTTCCGACCATTCCCCGGGACCCTATGAGCCACTGATGGCGATACAGAGTATGGTTACCCGCAAGGATTATGCTGGCCGAGTCTGGGGCCCCAGCCAGAGGATCACTGTCAACGAAGCCTTGAGAGTCTGCACGGTGAATGGGGCGTACGCATCGTTTGAGGAGAACGAGAAAGGTACGATCACTGCTGGCAAGTTGGCTGACTTCGTGATTCTTGCCGAAGACCCTCATGATGTAGATCCGGATCTGATCAAGGAAATTCAGGTTATCCGGACTGTGGTTGGTGGCAGGACAGTGCACGAGGCTTGAAGATAGGCCTCTGCTTGCCGAACATCTTTGCCGAATGAGTGATAAGCTTTCCGGAAAAGTAATTAGGGATCCTCTGTGGAATACGATCAGACTTGACCCTATAGCGGTCCAGATCGTTGATACTGCGGAGTTCCAGCGCTTACGGTACATACGGCAATTAGGCTTCACTCATCTGGTATATCCTGGCGCGACACATACGCGATTTGACCACGCCCTAGGTGTTTACCACCTCGCGACTGTCGCACTAGGTCGGATTCGCCAGAATCGAAGAATACCACCGGAAGCATTGCAGGGTGAGCATCTCATTCCTTATGCGGCGCTACTCCACGACATTGGCCATTATCCGTTTTCACATGCACTAGAGGAGCTAGAAGCGGAGTATGTCCCGACTCATCACGAGGAAGTTAGTGAACGGTTCTTAGCATCCTCCTCGCTACGTGAGGCTCTCGTCCCCCTTGGATCCACTGCTCCAGAGTTGCTATTGGAATTGATCTCTGATCAGAGTGAAATTCCTTTGCGGGGCCTGGTAAGTGGAGCTCTTGATCTGGATAAGATGGAATATCTCCGCAGGGATGCTCATTTTTCTGGTGTGCCTTACGGTGAAGTCGACGTTTCGCGGTTGCTACAGGGGCTTGTCTTATTACGTGACCCGGATTCTGGTCAGTATGAGGTGGGAGTTCATGAGAAAGCAGTGGCCGCTCTAGAATCCCTTCTGTTCGCGAAGTACCAGATGTTTCGAAATGTCTACTGGCATCATGCTGTACGAGCCGCGACCGTTCTTTACAAGCGCATTGTTGAGGAAGCTGTAGATAGCGGGCTCCTTGTTTCTCACGAACTTGTTGGCCCAACTGACGAAGAACTCTTGCATGAGATTGGTCGTCGAGCACGTGAAGCTGACGGTGAGGCCGCAGAACGTATTGGTACTCGGTGGTTGCCCGCACTTCGCCAACGCCGGCTCCCCAAAAGAGCATTAGAATTGACTGCAGCCGACCTTACAGACAAACAAGTAGAAGATTGGGTAGTTAGTGGCTCATCACGTAAGCGTGACATTGAAGACGATCTAGCTCTCGATCTTGACTTGGAACCTGGAGAGGTAGTTATCGATTTTCCAGCTAAGAAGGCCATGTTCCAACTAAATGTGCTTGTTGAACGACGTGATGGACAAATCCAACGCCTAGGTGCAGGAGGATTGCCAGGACTCCTAGATTTGCCGCGATTGGCAGATAATCTGTATACGACAGCACGAGTCCTTCGAGTTTTTACTTTCGAACAACGCTCCATTAAGGCAGATGATATTATCGCAAGAATTACTCGACCGGCTGGAACAGTCTAAGCTGGTATGGCGTTCCCGATGGCGACCTTCTTGAAACAGGAACATCCTTGACATCACCTGGGCATTGAAGCATCATAAACTGCTTTGCATTTCACGCCTTTCCGGGCCCCAACGATAACCGAGACGGCTTAGTCACCTGACCGGAACTCATCAAGAGATAATAAGACGATGGCCACTGCGACTCCGAGGAAACGGAGTAAGCGACGCGGGAAGGGCAATCTCCTTTCTGGATTCGATGCCAGTGTAGAGGAGCAGAGTGCCCTTGACCAATACCTTCGAGATGTCAGTCGTCATGAGCTAATCACTCCTGAGAAGGAAAAGGAGTTGGGTGCACTCGCTCAGAAAGGCGACCAGGATGCGATTCAGGAATTGGCGCGTGCGAACCTTCGCTTCGTGATTAGCGTTGCCAAGAAGTACCAGAATCGCGGCGTGTCACTCACGGACCTGATTCAGGAAGGAAATGTCGGATTAGTTACCGCTGCACGTAAGTTCGATCCTGAGCAGGGGGTGAAATTCATCAGCTATGCGGTTTGGTGGATTCGCCAGGCAATCTTGGCATCACTCGCGAACCATGGGCGTGCTGTGCGTGTCCCCTTGAACCGAGCAAGCGATCTTGCACGGATTTTCAGGGAAAAGGAACGGCTAAAGCAAGAGAAGGGTCGCGAACCTTCGACAGAAGAACTTGCTGAAGCTACGTATCTTACGCCGGAATTGGTGGAATCCTTGCAGACTCTGAATTCTGCAGAAATCCGACTCGATGCCCCGATTGGTGACTCAGAAGATTCACAACTCGTCGAGCGCTTCATAACTGAAGAAGCTGCAGAGCCAGAGATCGAAGTTGAGAAGCGTCTTTTAACGGAAACAATTGAGAATGCGCTTTCTCTTCTCGAGACACGTGATGCAAAAGTTCTGCGGCTCTATTTCGGCCTAGAGGGTGAGCGAGAGCATACGCTAGAGGAAATTGGCAATATGCTAGGCGTTACACGGGAACGGATTCGCCAACTTAGAGACCGAGCGCTGCGTCGTTTGCGTGAAGGTGGCAAGGGCGACGCACTGGAGTCTTTCGCGGCTTGATCTATAGGCCGGTGATACCCCGGTCGGATATGCTTTCTGTTGTTCCCCTAGAAAGATTCTCCTCTCCAACTTCTTACGTTCTAGAATTTCATCAATGATCGGGGTGGTAGATCAAACCGGTGGGGGTTCTTACCGAGTCCGACTCAAGGATGGTCTCGTGGTGGAAGCATCACTGCGTGGTAGACTGAAGTTAGGCGGAGCGAAGAAAGATAGGATTGTCATAGGTGACAGGGTTTCTCTGGAACAGTTGGATGACGGCTGGGCCATAGAGAGTGTCGAGCAGCGTACGACTGAACTTGTTAAGCGGAGCCGAGGCAAGCGGGCGCATAGGGTCTTAGCTGCGAACCTCGACCGAGCATTCATGGTAGTTGCGGCCAAGGATCCCCAGGCTAACCCAGAACTGGTAGATCGCCTGCTGCTACTAGGTGAGTCGAGCCAGATTAAGCCAGCTTTGGTGATTAACAAGATGGACTTGCCGGGTGCCGGAGAGATTGCGGAGCCGCTCAAGAATCTGTACCAAAGTATCGGGTATCTCGTTTTGCCTGTGAGTGCTATAGCTGGAGTGGGAGTGGGCCGGCTAGAGGAAGAACTGTGTTCAGGAATTTCAACGTTGATCGGTCCCTCGGGTGTGGGAAAATCGTCCCTGCTAAATGCTATCGATCCTAAACTGGAGTTGCGTACCGGGGAGCTGTCACGCAAGAGTGGGACCGGTCGGCACACGACCGTCAACGCGCGTATCATATCCCTTAGTTGTGGGGGGTTTGTAGCTGATACTCCTGGGTTTGGCGATATAGCATTTGCGGGAATACCGCCGTCCGAGCTTGGTCATTGCTTCCCTGAATTCAGAGAGCATCTTCCGTTATGCAGGTTTAGGGGGTGTTCACATGTTTCTGAGCCTGACTGTGGAGTACAAGCAGCTGTCGAAGAAGGAGTAATCTCCGCAACCCGATTCAACAGCTATCTCAAGGCGCACTCAGAGGCGGTAAACCTTAGCTCCTATGGGTGACTGACGAGGATACGTACACTCTTCCTTTCGCTGTCGAGATACTTGATCAAGAGAGGAGAGGTATCACCCTTGGAGAGCCGGTGGTCGGTTCCCATTCAACCTTAACTGGCCAACCGTATACTTCAGCCAGTGCTTCCTCATTCACAACTTCATCCGGTGTCCCTTCTACTGCGACCTGCCCCTCGGACAAGAGCAGCATCCTATCCGAAAAGCGGGCTGCCAAATCCAGCCCATGTGTTATAAGTATCACAGTAAGTCCAGAGCCTACAGATTGTTTCAGCAGCTCTAGAATCTCCATTTCATGCTTGATATCGAGACTGTTTGTCGGCTCGTCGAGTATAAGAGCCATAGGTTCTTGAGCTAGAGCACGAGCGATCCTGACGCGCTGTAGCTCTCCACCCGAAAGGGTTGATAGATCTCGATTAACGAGATGCGTCACGTCGCAAACCCCCAGTGCCTCATGGACAGCGGCTCGGTCCTTGCTGCCTTCTCCCTCAAGAGGTCCAAGGTGGGGATATCGACCCATGCCGACCATCTCTCGCACAGTTATCGGGAATGAAATGGTCTCTGATTGTGATACTACACCGATAACGCGAGCGAGCGCTTTGCGATCCCACTTGCTGATATTGCGCCCGGCGATCAAGGCTCTTCCTCGATCCGCTTTTGCAATTCCTAGAAGCCCCTTCATAAGAGTGGATTTCCCAGAGCCATTAGGTCCTAGGACTGCGTAAAAGCTTCCGGAAGGAGCAGACATGTTTACGCCATTAAGAGCAGGACGGCCTTGTCCCGGGTACTTGATCACAAGATCCGTGGTTTCAAACTTCATTTGCTTGCTACACTCTGCCTCAAGAGGACGAGGAAAAACGGGACCCCAATAAACGCTGTGATCACACCGATCGGGATTTCAATAGGTGAAAGAACCAACCGAGCAATAACATCCGCTCCTATTAGAAAAGTGGCACCTCCGAGGAAGGAAAGCGGTAGGAGCCCACGGTGGTCCGATCCCACCAAGATCCTCAAAGTGTGAGGCACAACCAGTCCAACAAATCCTATTACTCCGGCCACGGAGACACTCGCTGCTGTGATCAATGCTGCGACGACCAGAGAAATTCTTTTCACGCCCTCCACATTAGCACCCAGGTAGTACGCTGTTTCCTCTCCAATCGCCATCAAGTTCAGTGACCGAGCTAGAGATATGAGCATAAGTGTCGCGGGCATTGTATAAGCCCCTGCGATGACGACCCTATCCCAGTCAGCTCCTGCTAGGCTACCCATAGTCCATAGAATAGCACTCTGTACTGTACGAGCAGGAGAAATCGAGAGAATGAAAGCGATACAAGCCGAGAAAAAAGCAGCTATGACTACACCTGAAAGCAGAAGGACCCGGACATCCATCGCTCCACCAGATGAGATAGCTACGCGAAATACGAGAAAGATCGCTAGGAGTGCACCTGCAAATGCTGCGAGGGGAAGCGTCCATGAACTGGTTGCAGCAAGGCCCATGCTGAGCACCAGTACTGCACCGAATGATGCGCCTCCGGAGACGCCGAGTATATATGGTTCCGCCAGAGGATTACGTAACAGAGCCTGAAAAGTTGCGCCTGCTACACCCAGTCCTCCTCCGACAAATCCCGCTAAGAGGATACGGGGTAGTCGAAGGTTGACCACAATGTCCCGATGCGCTTCTTGTCCATTTCCAGTGAGAGCAGCCCAGACTTCAGAAATTAGAAGTGGAACGGAACCAAAAAGCACACCTAATAGCCCGATCCCAATGAGCGCTAGAACCAACAGAGACCCGAGTTTTGTTTTGCTCATCGCAGTAGATCATCATGCAAGATTCTGGCTACATGTCTTGCGGCCTCTGCTATGTTCGGCCCGGGGAACTCCAGGGTATTTCCGATCTCCTCTATACGAGCCCCAGGAGTTAACCTGGGATCGAACTGGGACCTGTCCGAAATTAGAACTACATCGATCTTTCGGACGCGAAGTTGCTCGGGGCTTACTGAGCCATACAAGAATCCCAAGTCAGAGAAGACATTTCTGCCACCAGCTAGCACTAGTATCTCATCGATATAGGTACCAGGACCTGCAACCCAAGGTGGCGAGCCTCCGAGAATGTACACCGTATGGATCTTTGGTTTCTCGGAAGTCCATCTCTGAAGCTCAGCGAGGTCATTCTTGATGTTCGAGATTATGGAATCAGCTGCAGGCTCGGTACCTGTCGCTTTTCCGAGAAGTATTATGCTTGAATATAAGTCACTTAGGCGATCCGGACGCACGGCTATTTGAGGGATCTCAAGCTCAGCCAACCGAGATTTGGTTTGAGGATCTTGGTCACCAGCAAAACGCACAACTAAGTCTGGTTCGAGAGCGATGATATCTTCGAAGTTTGGCTCCAGCCCTCCACCCACAGACGGGATATGGAGAACCCAGTTCTCTAGGTCGAAATCAGTGCGCCCAACAACCATATGAATGGCCCCGAGCGCTTTCAACGTCTGGGTCGCTGATGGTACGAGTGAAATGATTCTGCGCGCTGGTTCCTCAAGAGTAACTTCCAGTCCGGTTGCATCCACCAGAATAATATTACTAGGAGTGACTCTATTTTTTTCCACTGAAGTTGGCTGGCACGCTGTCGCCAGAACGATAATGCAGAAAATAAGTTCACGGATATGTTCCTGCACTGTTTTGATCCGTATCATTTTTCTTTAGTCGCGGAGCTGCAAGAGTCTTCAAATGAGCGAACCCATCCGCCGTCCTGCCTAGCAAGGCCCGCGAACCAGCGATCCTCAGAACCAAACATTTCCAGCAGGATTTCTTCGGATCCGTCACCATTCCAGTCGATATGATCCAGGTAACGCGGCACCCCTTTTCCTTGAGACTCAGCAAGTCGGTACCACATATAGCTTATCTCATAAGTCCCAGAGGTGGCGTCTCCCATCACAAATAGAGAGTAGGCTCCAGGTTCGGGTGGTGATGTGATCATTCGATCCTGATGTAGGAAGGTCGCTGCAATCGCTTGTCTCGGCTCACCTGGAAGTTGGAAAGCATGAATGTCCGTTCGTGAATCCAGGATTGAGGGAGGCCATTCAGCGCCGACGCTTGGGATCACTTCAGATGCCAGGGCGAGCGAGGCTACACGTTGATTGTAGTTATGACGGTATGCCGTATATGGCTGAAAAGAGCGAGAACCTGCAACATCAATTGGCAAGGCAATTAACTGTTCTACATCACTCGCTTCTGATACGAGTTCCACAATACCCGAAATGGTAGGCCTTAGGGTACAGAAGCTGTCATCGATTGACACTTCTTGAGCTATCATCCTTCCGATCCTAACTCCCTCAGAGAACAGTATCCATTCTGAGCCTTGAGTTATAAGCTCTAAGCTGAAATCACTTGTGGTTTCAGATCTTAAGCCCTGGTTTGAGATTTCTGTGAGACTATTACCATTTACCTCTCCGACTGCGGTTAGCTTAGCTGTAGACCCGGTCCGTTTCCCACTAAGTAGAATTGGTCTCTTGGGGATTCCGAGGGATTGCTCTTCATCGGCCAAATCTGGGGTAATAACTGGCTGTCCCGAAGATATTGCGGTAGAAGAGGCAGGAGGTTTAAGGCGGAGTTCTAACCCTTCCCAGGCAACGTTGTCGCAGCCTGTTGCCAGGGTTAAGATCACCGCGATCGCTAGGTGTTCCCTTTGCATGCGGTCGATGGGGTCAGGTATGATTTGAGGCTCCAAAGCTATCAATGCCTCCTTTCGAGGCAACCTGATGCGTGGTGCCCTGTTCACTCGGGGTGATTGGTATAACCTCGTGCGGAGGTGCCTGAAGTATCATCCCTAAGGATGCCATGGACCTAAAATATGCAGGGCCCTTTAGGAAGGAGCTGTCCCGGTTTCCACCTGGAGACGTCTTCCGTTCTTGCTTGACGGACTTCGAGCTAGGCGAACCAATAGTCAAGTTTCGTACTCTATCCTATCTAGTTCCCTCGTGGATCCAGAAAAAAGGCCTGGCCTCCGAGTGATTCTTGCACATCTCTCGGATCTGCACCTGGGCTTCCGGGCATACGGGCGTATTGATCGCGGTGTGGATATACGCGAACGAGATGTCTCTGTGGCATTTGAGCGTGCACTTCAGGATATAATTCGACTAAATCCTGACATCGTGGTGGTTTCGGGTGATGTCTTTGATCGTCCGGATCCTCCTGCAAGTGCAGTGGTGGTGCTTGCGCGAGGTCTCGAACTGCTTCGCTCCTCACTTCCCGAGACACCAGTATTCATGGTTGCTGGTCCCAGGGACACTCCCAGGCAGCTTGGCGATCCCGGGGCTCTCGCTGTACTGGATAGTTTTCCAAACGTCGAGGCAGCTACCGATTTGACGCGCTCCATTATCATGGAGCGTCGTGAGCTTCATGCTTGCCTGGTTCCATACCGTGCTACCGTCCGCCACCCTTCGGCCTTCCCGGAGTCTGACCCTCGAATGCGCTGGAACCTTTTGGTACTGCATGGAACTCTTGAACAGTCCGAGCAGGCAGCGGTACCAGTTGTTCCCGAGGATTGGAGCTATATAGCCCTGGGAGGTCAACACCGGACAGAACAAGTATGCTCGAATGTTTTCTGGGCAGGATCCCTAGAGCGTGTGGCACTTGATCCCTGGGCAGACGCCGGAGGGGAAAAAGGATTCCTAATGGTGAATCTGGAGAGCGGAGAACATCAATTCCATGCTATTCCTTCGCGCCCAGTGGCTGCGCTGGCTCCCATTAAGGTTGTTGGTGGGGATCACGATCAACTGCGTCGCCGAGTCCGTGAGGTTGTTCAGGAGATCCCCGGAGGTATCGAGGGTAAGATTGCTCGCCTGAGGCTTGAGGGTGCTTTCCCTCAGGATCTCCTCGCCTTACAGGGCGGAGAGCTATCGAGTCTGCGGACCTCCGCACTACACCTTGCCATCGAGGCTGGAAAAGAGCCGCGTCCTTTCCTAGCAGATTGGTTATTGGAAGATGCACCTTCACTCCTTCGTGTTGCACTGGAAAAAGAACTTGAACGGGACGGTCTTCTAGACGATGCCACCCAGGCAGTCATTGAGGAGTTACTGGATTTTGATACCGCTGATGCTTCAGAGGTTCATGCGGTTGGATGCCTGGATGCACTTGATGGAGATATCCCTGGAGTTGGCCGAGTGAGCGCTTCCATACCAGCTGGTTTGACAGCGGTGATCGGTGGTGACGGGCGGTCACGTAAATCAGTCAAGGAACTCTTGGTCCAGATCGGAGGAGGCTCTAACAATAAGCCTCTGCGGCATTTTTGGGCTTGTACCGATGCAGGGACTTTAGAGGAGATGTTGTCAATTGCTTCGCTAGCGATAGCGTTTACCCGCGGGCTAGCCGTGGTCGATGCTGCTTTAGAGCGGCTAGAACCAGGTGACAAATCTGGAACAGGCTTGAGATTTGGTACGCCCGCACTAGAGAGTAATGTTCCAGGATCGACTTCCACAGATCTTGAGGCTATTGCTACAGAAGCCCAATCAGCGGAACAAGATCTCCGGTCACTTAGAGCAGAGGTGGTTGAGGCTGATGTGGCCCTGGAGGCTTCGTTGATGGATTGGCTCAGCGAGAGGCAGGATGCTGAGACAACCCTCAATGCCTACCGTGATCGAGCTCGGCAGCTTCGATCACGCTTACGCCAAATGGAAGCGACTGGGCCTGACGCGCCTTGTCCACTCTGCGGTCGTGTATTGGAGGGTCATTATAATGAGGTCTTGCGCGAGCTAAATAATGAGTGGGAAGCAGTCATCCAAGACGGGAGTTGGTGGCGGAGTAGGCGAGAACAATTGGAGCTCAAACCGCTGAACCTCCAAGAGCGTGAAGAAAAAACATTGAAGCTACATGTGGCGCTGGAGGCTCAAGCTGAACGTGTCGAACTCCTACGAGTTAGGGTTAGCGGCCTGCGAGCAGGAGGCTCTCTAAGAGAGAAGGAAGTCGCAGGAGATGACCATCGGGGTCAGGTCATGTTGGCCCTCTTACGCGTGCGGGCTGCTCGTGAGGCTCGAGCTAGGGATGTACTTCTGGATAGAGCTTCCCGTTTCGTCTGCAGGCTCACAGGTGGCCGAATTCTGGCGATCACTTTACGAGGGGGAGGGGTCCGTCTCGAAGGGGATTATGAGACCCTTCGTTCGATATCAGAGGAGGATCTTTCTGCTGCCAAGCTAGCGATACGGCTAGCTGCTGCATCTCTTGTAGCTGCGGGCGGGCAGGGCCTGGGTTCGCTCTTGCTAGAGGAGCCATTCGATCGACTAGACCCCGAGGCCGGTATCCGTAGCCTGGTGCTCATGAAAGAGCTCATAAGTGAGGTTCCTAGGATTATACTAGTCAGTCGAGGTGCAACGGTTGGGGCACGCCCTGAACTATTTGATTGCATCATGGAAATTCGAGAGGAAGGCTCGACTGCTGGTCCTGCGCTCCGTCCAACTCCAGCAGGTCCAGGTAGGTTCATGTTACAATCTTCGGCTATCCTGAAACATTGATTGATCGTGAGCCCAATAGGATGAGTAGGTCTATAGATCACACACTCTCTATTTGAGCTTTCCATCTCAGCTTCGCTGAGTCTGGATCTGTAGTGATGAACCAGCAGGGTTGATCAATGCTTGCATATGGATTCTAGATCCCGGTATCCTCGGGAACTTCCTGTGCAGCGATCGCTTGAATCTCCAGAATGCAACCGGGCCTTAGGTTACCTACAGGCACTACAGCACGCGCTGGCCGGTGTTCGCCCATGACCTCAGCATATGCTGCATTTACAGCTGGCCAGTGATCTATATCAGTGACATAGATCGTCATCTGAAGAGTCTTACTCAGACTACTGTTGGCGGCTTCGAGTATTGCACGAACGTTCTCGAGTACGTTGCGTGTTTGGTCCCCAGGATTCTCGGGCAGTGCCTCAGGATCCCTTGGGTCGAAAGGCAATTGACCGGCAACATATACGATGCCTTGATGAACTATCGCCTGAGAGTAGTGTCCCGCAGGAGCCGGGGCGTTGGGAGTAGAAATTGTTTGCATGCTGTAGGATGAGTTCAAGAGAGTATGGTCAGCGAGTTCTCGATTAGCGGGAGTCGTTATTGGCCTGTATAGCGAGCCTCTTCATTTCCAAAAGCCCTTGCTTCTCGCCAGGCGAACCGGGAGCCCCATTGATTATGCTGCTGCTCCACAGTGTCAGCCACGATCTCTCCAAGTACTGGCGCGAACTTGAAGGCGTGCCCACTACCTCCAGCTGCTACGACAAGACCCTCCCGATCTGGGTCGTGCCCGATCAAAAAGTTGCCATCGAAAGTGTCGCAATACATACAGGTTCTCCGGTATGCGATGGGGGCATCCGAGAGCGCTGGAATCGCACTGTTCAAGAATTTACGGGTACGGACTTCATGATTTGCATCCACTGTCTCCCGTGCTTCCGGGTGTATACGTATTCCTTGCCCGTGGTGTGCCACCTTGACACGTCCATCCGCTAGGGCAGGGAATCCATACCACCCGCTATTCGAGATATCAGCCGACCACGGAGGGAAGTGTTCAGCACGAAAGAGGTCGGGATTCTCGGGCAAGAAATGGAGCACTGGCTGACCGGTAGACCAGAGAACACCTGAAAGCCAGGGTAGTAATGTGGGAGTCCATGCTCCAGCTGCGACCACGACAATGTCGCCTGTGATTATATCTCCATTGTTAGTTAGGACACCTGAAATACGACTTCCCTTCGATCGTAATTGATCCATTTGGCCCGAATAAAATTGAACACCGCTGGCTTTACAGAGCTGAACCAAACGCTCCATGACTCTGCCGCTCTCCACCCATCCGCCGTGGGGGTTATAGTAGCCATCAGGATATTCCGAAAAATCCCAGGCTGGATAACGATTGGCAGTCAGGCGTTCGGTGTTGTAGCCACGTTGTTCTAATACTTTACGGTTCTCGTGCTCGTATCCGCCCAATTTCATTTGGCCACGCGAGAGTATGAGGAACCCGTCTTCGTGGTACAGGGGCTGTTGCCAGTCGCGGTTCCAAGATTTCCATCCTTCGATTGCGATCTCTCCAAGTTCGTGATAGAAGATGTCCGAACCATAATCCATGCGGACAACCTTGCTGACATCAGTCGAAGACGCGTCTTCGTGTGGAGGGGTGCCAGGATTGACTATGCTCACAGACCAACCACGTGACTGGAGTGTTAGGGCTGCAGTGCAGCCAAAAACTCCACCACCCACAATAACGACGCGGTGCCCTACTTGAGATCGAGTTTGAACTTTGGTCACAAGCGATCCAGTAGAAGGTTGGCTAGAATTAAAAGTGATGGGGTGGTTCAAGCCCTGTACTTTTGTATTCCCTGTTTCCCTAGGTAAGCCATGAGGGTTCGAATTTTATCGTCTGATACCGTGCGATCCACTATTAACATGCCAATGGCCATTGAGACGATGAGGGATGCATTTAGCGCTCTTGCAGCGGGTGAGGCAACTGTCCCTGTTCGTGTAGCGCTGGAGACATCTCAAGGGGTTAGTCTATTCATGCCTGCCCACTTGAAAGAGCAGGACTCCGCTGGCGTGAAGATTGTTTCAGTGCATGAGGGTAATGCACAGTCGGGCCTCCCAGTAATCCATGCGGTGGTGGTGGTTCTAGACACTCTGACTGGCTGTCCGATTGCCCTTATGGATGGGACGTGGCTGACCGCCCTTCGCACAGGCGCAGTTGGTGGCCTCGCCGCAGACCTTCTAGCCAGGAGAGATTCTACGACTGTAGCGCTTTTTGGCGCCGGTACGCAGGCAAGGACCCAACTTGAGGCTGTACGGTGTGTGAGAGACATCACTAAGGTTCGTGTTGTCTCCCGTAGTGCTACGTCTGCACAAGATCTGGTAGGTGAACTGAGCGGAGTGGAGGCTGTCAGTTTGGAGGACCCAGATGAGGCCGTAACTGGGGCGGATATCATCATTGCTGCAACCAGCAGTTCAACTCCAGTGTTTGATGGTGCGCTTGTAGAGCCTGGCACACACGTGACCGGTATCGGCTCGTTCACTACAGACATGAGAGAAGTCGATGCCACCCTGGTGGAGCGGGCACGAGTCATAGTGGACCAAAAGGAGGCTGCGCTTGAGGAGGCCGGAGATATCGTAGGTCCTATTAGAGATGGCTTGTTCGGAGAGGACGTGATTGCTGGAGAAATTGGCGACATCGTTCTTGGTCGGATTACTGGACGCACGGAAGCAGAGGAGATCACGTACTTCAAATCTGTAGGAAATGCAGTCCAGGACATCGCGGTGGCGGCAAAGGTGCTATCGGTTGCCGAGGCGGAAGAACTAGGAGAAATCTTCGATCTATGAATAAAGAAGCTTGACTTGGTGCTTCACCCCGTGCCTAGCCTCAACCAAGCTTCAGCACGCTCACTGTACTGCTCCATCAATGCTTCATCAGACGTCTGTAGTGCAGCTTGACTTAGAGCCAAGTATCCCCAGGCGTAATAGTTAGGGATGCCGATCGTCGCGAGATCCGGCCAGTGCGTCCATTCATCTGGAATTCCCGATCGGTGCACGAAGACTTCAGTTAACAAAGTGTGTGTCCTCGGCATATCTACCCATTGACCTATTACTGATTCGTACGGTGAAGGCAACATGCGGATAACACCCTCAGCGCTTTCAACCTCCTCTAGCGGACCATTATTCAGTCGGTAAGCAAGGCCCTGCCGCACGAGGTAGTCAGTCAAGCCGAGTGATACCGCAGCGTTGCCACTGGACGAGAAGTAGATCGGCCGTTCATCGATCACCTCTCCGATCAGCGCTAGCGCGTACTGTTCCCACGGCACCAGACTATCACCGTCCCTCAAGACAGTATTGATATTTCCGAGCCTGACAGATCGATTTCCTTCGACGCGCACATAATTCTGTGAAACCTGATCGATCTGTTCATCGGTAAGTGGGATGATCGACTTGGTGGGCTCCTTGATGCTAGTAGCCACAACCAGGGAGACCTTGTTGGGCATAGATGTGGGATCAGTCACGTATGCTGCGGACGTGTTTTCGGCAGTATAAGGACGCTGGCAAATAATTCTAGACCAGTCCTCGGATGGACCCATGTCGGGATCACATGGTGCGGTTATCCTCTTGAGTTGTTTCGTGTACCACTCAGTGTTTAGGTAGGAAGTCACAATGACTGTGACGTCTCTCCTGATGCCTTCTACTTCCTGTAGATACCAGAGCGGGAAGGTGTCATTGTCACCGTTTGTAAAAAGCACACCGTATGGTTCGACGCTCATTATAAGGTTATGGGCCCAGTCCCTAGCAGAGTAGTCATCTGCACGGCTTGCCCAAGTGAAATTCAGGACCAACGGAATCAGTGCCAACCCAAGGATTGGGCTGGCCTTCGCGAGGCCCGAGCGCACCTCACGGCTTGCCTCCCGCCAAAGAGTTGCAATGCCCATGCCTGCCCAAAGCCCCCATACCGAGAAGCTGACTATAAAGAAGTAGTCACGTTCACGAACTTCATGGAGTCCTCTGTCAGCGATTGGGTCCGGAAGTGAATATCCGTATCTGAAATTCAGGTAGTAGACTAGGCCGGCGGATAAGGTCACGAAGAGCGTGGCCAAGAAAATGAAGCTCGTCCGGTCTCTTCTTGCGTGCTCGATTGCACCCCATACGCCTAACCCTGTGAATAGCATCGTGAATGGTAGGCGCCAATTAGAGAAGAGCACGTTGCTACCATCGAGAGACCTGGCCCACTGCCAGTCGAAATACTGAAGGTAGTTCGCAACCTGTGAGACCAGTGGAGCCGACCTAGGAAGTAGAGGTGGTTTCTCGTATTGAGTGCGATTGAGTGCTTCGGCTAGCGCTGCACAGCCAGTTTTGCCATACGTAACCACAGCTGAGAGCGCAGAGCTGATATCTGGGCAAGCCGGTGCTGCCTCGTTGATTACCGGCTGAAGTCCAGCACGTAAGGGCAGAAATAGATGAATTGATAGTCCGACTATCGCTACGGCTGCACCAACCAAGTACAAGCGCCAGTTCAAGAGAGTTTGAGGATGAACCACGAGTATGAAGATTCCGATGGCGGGGGCGACGAGGAACGCCATCAGGTGATTTCCCACACTTAAGGCGAGAATGAACACCATCAGAATGAGTAGATTGTCGTCCTTGCCTTTCCCCAGGTTCTCTTGCCATCGGACCGCTAGCCACGATAGAAGGGCGATCGTGAAGAGTGAGACTGTGTAAACCTTCTCATTGACGTTTGACTGGCTCCAGACTGTAAAGGAAGTCGAACTCACAAGAACGGCTGCCGCAGCCCCGACAAGGCGGAAAAGCTTGTCGCTCGAGAAGTAGCGCAGGATGTGGTGTGTTACTAGGAACCACATAGCGTGAGCGGCGGCCGACATGAAAGCACTGAATAGATTAATACTGGTTGCTACCGATAGGCCGAAAAATGTGAAAACCACGGACCATGCTCTGGCGAGGACTACAAAGAGCGGATTCCCTGGAGGGTGTGGAATACCAAGCATGTGGCCTGTCGCGATATACTCGCTGGTATCCCAGAATGCTGTTGTCGGAGATAGCGTGAGCCAGTATAGAGCAAATACGAGTGCTCCTGCGATCCAGGCCTCCTTATAGGGCGGACGAAGGTTCTCAGTGCCACTCTTTGGGCTCTCGTGCAGTGCTTGCTTGCTTGCTCTACTCATCTCGTCCCAGCGCAGCAGTCTCTCGAACAGGGTTCATGTTTGATTAGCCATTACTGTATGAAAGCTCAAAGGTAATTGCCCCCAATAATCTGCTTATATCTTAGACAACGTGCCGTATTAGCCCAGCCCCCTTGTAAGGTGTAAGCATCCCCAGAGATCCGGCCTTACGGTCCAGCCAGGGGGCGCCCATGTCGTTCCACTGTATTCCTGAACGATCAGCGGACCCTCTAAGACGTGTTCTAAACGTAAGTCGCTTCGAGATACCAGTAGTGCCTCTATCTCTCTGTCCCTATAGACCACGTTAGTTGAGAGGGTCGGTGGTGGACCATCAGCAATCGGGAGTCTATGGACCGCAAGTAGTGGAGCTGGTGCGGTCACTACTGCGCGCAAAGTGACTGCCTCTACCGCTGTTCCATCTCGGCGATACCCGTAGCGTTCCTCGTGTAAGTTGTGGAAGCGTTCGACCCAATCTTCGGCGTGAACCCTTAGCTCAAAGCTCTGCCCTCGATATCGAGCGTCAATCCAGAGTGTAGTGGATAGTTCGTCCGGGTCTGACCCCTCCTCTACCATTTCCGTCCATGCCTGAAGAGCGAGCCCTGCCAGTGCGTCGTCAATGTAGTCATCAGCCCCTGAATCATCGGTGGCTTGCAGCACAGTGCGGGCAGTTTCTCGGGTCACGGGCGAAGCCAGCATTCCGTAGGCTGATAAGAGGCCGGGATCTGGGGGGATCAGGGCCTCTCGAGCCCCTAGTCGCTCAGTAACCTCAGTGACGTGCAGGCCACCGGCACCGCCGAATGCCACGATGGTAAAATCCTCTGGATCGTAGCCACGCTCTACCGAGATCACACGCAGGGCTCGCTCCATTGCTGTGTCCGCCACGGCCAAGATCCCTTCGGCGGTTTCTTCAAGAGACGCACCGAGTGCTGCTGCCAGCACTCCCAGCGGATCACGAATTGCGTCTCGGTCAAGAGTTTCGCTACCACCTAGGAAGGAAGAAGCCGGAAGACGCCCAAGCCAAACATGGGCATCAGTTACTGTGACCCTGGATCCGCCTCTGCCATAGCAGATCGGTCCGGGTTCTGCTCCGGCGCTCTGAGGTCCTACCCTGAGCGCACCGCCCGCGTCGACCCTGGCCAGAGATCCGCCACCAGCACCGACGGTATGGATGTCCAGGACCGGTATTGCCGTGGGTTGCCCTGCGATCTCAAACTCTCGAGTCCTGAGTGGGTGCCCAGGACACAAGGATACGTCAGTGGACGTTCCTCCCATATCAAATGAAATAATTTGCTTCCTACCTGAGCGTTCGGCCCAAGTTAGTGCTCCGATAACCCCTCCAGCAGGGCCAGAAAGGACTGTGTGCACTGGTTCTTTTCTTGCTCGCTCAACTGGTAGCACACCCCCATTCGATCCCATGATTCTCACTCGTGTTGCACCTGCTTCTTTCGAGATGCGCCCGAGGTAATTGCTCATGATTGGCGCCACATAGGCGTTTACTACGGTGGTGGATGTACGCTCATACTCTCGGAATTCTGGTACTAAGTCAGCGGAAACCGACAGCGGTAGCCCAATATCACCTACGGCTTCTGCAACGATTTGCTCATGTGCATCGTTGGCGTAACTGTGCAGAAGTGAGATGGCGATAGCTTCAGCATTATGTTCCTTAATCTGAAGAGCGAGGGTTGCGAGTTCCTCAAGGTCAAGCGGTTCAATTTCTTCACCTTGGGGCCCAATTCTCCCGCTAATCCCCACGCGATCATCACGCATCACCAACGGGGGAAGCCTATGTCCAACCAACGCGTACAGCTGAGGTCGGTTCTGCCTGCCGATTTCAATTACGTCCTCAAACCCTCTGTTGGTCACCAGTAACACCTTGGCCCCGCGTCGTTCAAGTAAAGTGTTCGTGGCAACTGTTGAGCCGTGAAGAAGGGTAAACGGATCGTCTTTGCTGCTAGCCACGTCAGTAATCCCAAAGATCTGTAAGATCCCGTCTAACACTGCTTGTGAGGGGTCTTCGGGTGTCGATGACACCTTAAGTGTTCGGATTTGTCCTTCTCTGAGAAGGACCAGATCTGTGAAGGTTCCACCTGTGTCAACAGCGAGGAGTGCCGTTGACGCTCCTTGACGCTCGGAGGACATTGTTTCGCTCATGCAGACTCGACCCTCCTTCAATGACTTTAAGGCCCTAGCCGACAAGTACGGCCTGGTGCCGGTATGGCAAGAGTTCCTCTTCGATGTAGATACAGCTGTAACCGCGTATTCTAAACTAGCCGAACCCCCGTTTGGGTTTCTTCTAGAATCAGTACTTGGCGGCGAACAATGGGCCCGATACTCGTTTCTGGGAACCCGTCCGGTGGGCGCTTGGAAACTTCAAGGTGGTGAAGTCTCGTGGTGGACGCCCGAACAAGGCTGGAAGAAGGTTGATACCGATGACCCACTCGAAGATCTAAATACAAGGTTGAGGGAACGTGTGCCAGCTGAGATAGAAGGTCTTCCTCGGTTTTGGGGAGGAGCAGTCGGCTATTTCGGTTACGACGTGGTGAGAGAAATTGAAACACTCCCAAACCCTGCGGCTGATGACCTAGAACTTCCGGACGGTCTGTTTCTGTTTACCAATGTTGTTCTGGCGATCGATAACCTGCTTGGTCGTGCGATGGCGATTGTTGCTGTTCCTGTGGATGGTTTGCACCAGGATGAGCTCCGGGCCGGGTATGATGATGCCGTTGCAGCCACCAATGATCTCATTCATAGGCTAAAGTCAGAGCCCTCGCCTCCTCCTCTTCAGTTGGCTGAGGAACCCAAGGCTGATCCGCCGTTCGATAGCTCAACAACGCAGCTTGAATTTGAAGAGGGTGTGGAAAAGATCCGGGATTACATTCGGGCAGGAGATGTTTTTCAGGTTGTACTTAGCCAGCGTCTTGGGATTGATCTTCAAGCCTCTCCGTTTGACCTATACCGAGGCCTAAGGACCTTAAATCCATCTCCGTACCTTTATTTCCTTGAGCTTGATGGGATTAGTCTGGTTGGCAGTTCTCCGGAAGTGCTTGTCCGGGTTGAAGACGATGTTGTGATTGTTCGACCAATTGCAGGAACGAGACCCCGTGGCGACTCGGCTGAAGAGGAACGCTTGCTTTCCGAAGAGCTTTGCCAAGACGAGAAGGAGCTAGCGGAACACCGGATGCTTGTAGATCTCGGTCGCAACGATATTGGACGGGTCGCCGAATTTGGCTCGGTCACGGTATCAGATCTAATGATTGTAGAGCGATACTCGCATGTCATACACCTCGTGAGCCAAGTCGAAGCCAAGCTCAGAGAAGGGCTTGGAGCTATCGATGTCTTTAGGGCGTGTTTTCCGGCAGGTACAGTATCAGGGGCCCCCAAGATTCGTGCGATGGAGATCATTGATGAATTAGAGCCGGTGCGTCGGGGCCCCTATGCCGGTGCAGTCGGTTATTTCAACTATGGAGGGGTTAGCATGGATACCGCGATCACGATCCGCACGCTTGTGGCGACTAGAGGGAAGGCCTATGTCCAGGCAGGTGCTGGTATCGTGGCAGATAGTGATCCTTCGCGGGAGTATGAAGAGACCATTAGCAAGGCGAGGGCATTACTCAAGGCCGCGGTTATGGTGCAAGGTTGAGTACCAGTAGGACTTAGTTCGCTAGTTTCTGGTATAAGAGAGCGAGTGCCCCGATGCCACGCTCGAAGTTCTCAACTGGTAACCACTCGTTGGGCGCGTGGAGATTACAGCCCGGCAGAGAAAAGCCCACCAGCATCACGGGAGCGCTAAGCCGTTCCTCAAACTCAACCACAATCGGGATAGAGCCCCCGCTACCCATCAGGACGGGTGCGGTACCGAACGCTTCCTGTAGCGCCTGTGTCGCGGCCTCGAAGTAACGACCTTCTACAGAAGCCTTCCAGGGTCGCCCTCCGTGGAGTTCATTAATCTGAATAGTGACACCTTCAGGAGTAACGTGCTGCACGTGTTTCTCGAACAGGTCCCTTACTTTTTCATCAGTTTGATTAGGCACGAGACGGAAACTGACTTTGGCCATCGCATGGTTAGGTAGAACCGTCTTGGCTCCCTCACCAGTGTATCCACACAGTAGGCCGTTCACATCGCATGTGGGTCGAATCCAGAGGCGTTCGAGGGTGCTGAAGCCGTGTTCACCGTTGAGTTTTCTTACTCCGAGTTCTTCTCGGTACTGCTCATCAGAATGAGGAAGGGACTCAATCTGTGCCCGTGTCTTACTATCCCATTCGACGACGTCATCATAAAACCCTTCGATCGCGACTCTGCCTTTCTTGTCATGTAAAGTCGCCAGGATGTGCGCCAGTGCGTTGCCTGGGTTTGTGATTGCACCCCCATACTCTCCTGAATGCAGATCACTCCGGGCCCCGGAGACATGAATCTCAAAGTATGCTAGTCCACGGAGTGAAAAACCTAGGGAGGGAAGCTCCTCTGAGAACATGCTTGTATCAGAAATGAGCACCACATCACAGGCAAGCCTATCGAGATGTGCTTCTACAAAAGGGACAAGGTTGGGGGATCCTATCTCTTCCTCACCTTCGGCGAGCACTACCACATTCACTGGCATAGAGCTATTTGTCGTGAGCAGTGCCTCCAAGGCTTTAATATGCATGTAGAGTTGCCCCTTATCATCTGCTGAGCCTCTAGCATAAATACGACCGTCTCGTTCGTTCGGCTCAAAGGGAGGTGATACCCACTCTTCCAGGGGTTCAGGGGGTTGCACGTCGTAGTGACCATAGACCAGGACCGTTGGGGCAGCTTCGCCAGCACCTCGCCACTCGCCCAACACCACAGGATGTCCAGGGGTTTCGATGATCTCGACCTCGAGGCCTGCATCCCGCATGCGATCTGCCAGCCACTGCGCCGAGCGCCGCGTGTCCTCAATATGCTCGGTTTTGGCACTTATCGAAGGTATCCTGAGGAACTCATAGAGTTCAGCTCGGAAGCGATCGAGATTCGACTCTATAAAAGTCAGTACTTCGGGCATATCCGCTATCGATCGTGGGAGAGAGTGAAGATGTAGGCTGTTCGCTAGATGAGTCCGCGGATTCCCCATCGGTAGACGAAAGTCATCATTGCCGAGAAGGTTGCTCCCCCCGCCATGCCACCTGGGCTGATAGCGAGTGGCTCATAGAGATGGAAGATGCCCACCCCTAGCATACCCCCGATAACGGCTGCGAACGATCCCAAGATCATCAAAACTATTGTGTGTCCGGGTGTCTCGTTCGGGCGCTTGATCAGGACTTTCATCACCAAACCGATCGTTGCCCCAAGGATAATCCAAATCCCTATACCAATCCAGTTTTGCATACGAAATATCGACCTCGGCAGTGGTGCTATGAAGCTAGTCTGAAAGCTACTCTTTAGGTCGGCCGAATCTACCGGAAGCCTAGGATAGGAGCCAGGCCCAACGACGTTGGGGAAACCACCGGTTATTGCTGAAAGTTCTGACAGTATTCCCTGTCGTTTTTCTATCTAAGTACTGATTTACTTGCTAGGTGAGATTGAGTTGTGCTTCCTCTAGGGAACAGAGTCAATGGAAAGCGATACCCCTGTGGCTTCTGCCTTTTCGATCTTCTCAACCATTTCTTCAACTTCCTCTTCTAGGAAGAGGATCTCAGCATTTAGCGCGTCGATCTTGTCGTTGAGGACACGGACATGTTCTTCGTGTTTTTCTGCGTACTGCGTTGCCACGGCAGTGGTCTCAGTATCCCCGATACGGTGAGCCATCTCCGCTTGCCGATAGCATGTTTCGGCCGTGTGTCCTACCTCAGCCATCAGATCTCTTGCTTTAGAGATCTGAAGTTCAAGAGCATTGATATGAGATGTCGCTTCAGTGACCTCATTCTTCATTGCATCAATAAGGTCATCAGCCTTCTCTGGGAATTCGTTGCGGTTCAATTCCTCATTAAAGTTTTCGACCGCTTTGCGGAAGTGGGCCCTGAGGTCATCGAACATGTTTGTATCCGTCAGCTCCGAAACTGTTAATCCGGTGGTTAAGCATTCGGGGGTTGGGATCTAAATCGGGCGCTTTTCTAGGCCGATAAGAACTCCGCCCTCTGAAAAGCCATCATAAAGTGCCTTCTCTGGGGCGGGAACGAGGTCTCGTGATTTGAGTGCATCTTCAATCGCCTGATCAATCTCTCTTATAACTTCTAATTCGACGGCCTCCAGGCCAGCGACGGTGATTCCTTCGCCTGTCATATAGCCTTCGAATAAACCTATCGGATCGCGCTGTCCCCATTCCTTGAACAATTCTGCCGGGAATGTCTCTCTCGCTTCCTGCTCGTCATGCGTCGCATGTCCTCCCATCCGGAAGGTATCTGCAACGATTGCTGCGGGCCCCTTACCTGCCCGGCATTTATCTACGGCGATACGAACCGCCGAAAACACATCTAAGACATTGTTACCATCACATACTTGTGGCTCAAGTCCATACATGGCTGGCCAGTCATGGAGGCTTCCGGCGCCATGCTGGTCTAATCGGGTTCCAAGTGCGATCTGATTATTTTGGATAATGAAGATTGCTGGAAGGTTCTGGACCGCTGCTAAGTTCATCCCTTCATGGCATGCAGCGGTCTTAGTGGCTCCATCGCCAACCCAAGTGAGGGCAACACGGGCTTCTCCTCGATTACGGAAAGCCATGGCGGCACCCGTGACAATGCACACGCTGGTTCCCATATGGCTAATTGGTTGGAGAATCCCGTTCTCCAGATTCCCTATATGTAGGTCTCTACCTCCGCTGGGAGAGTCCGATGTGGCTACATATCCTCGAAACATATCTGCCAAGGACATACCCATCATGTGGAGTGCTCCCGCATTGCGAATCATCGGGCTCACGACGTCAATCTCAGTGTCTAGGGCTCTGACTGCACCCACCGTAACGGCTTCTTCACCGGTTCCGAGCCAAGCCTTTGAAATAATGCCGGTTCTTACCCAACGCTTGAGTCCAATATCGTGGAGTCGTGTGCGCAGTAGGTCACGATAGATCAAGAGTAGATCGTTTTCCCTTAGATCTTTGATAATCTCACTCCGGCCAGGATGCTCGGAGAGCGATTGCTTTAGCGACTTTATAAGGTCGGGGTCCGGTGTCCAGTTCAGGTATTCCGGAGGGTCAAAAGCCTTGTAACGCTTCATGTATTCAATGTACAGCTAGCCAGGGACTGCGAAACGGTAGGGTACCGGAAGGTTTGGGGCACTAGCCGTATAGGGTAGTTGCAGATGCGTTGCAGTGAGAGGCAGCTCGAGTGAGATTGGTGGGTCATCCTACCTGTAAGCTTGTTAGTGAATTGATTCGCGACACAAACCCTAAAAATCATCGACGCGTCAAGGCTATTGTGGGGCTGCGCCTCCTAGAGGTTGTCCGCGATCGAGATTTACCGACCGAACTTTTAGAACAAGAGGACCCGGCGCGGACTATCCCCCGCCGACTTGGTCTGAGCGATGTAGTAGATCGTCAAATCCGTATGTATGGGGATGATGTCCGGAAAGGGGTTCATCTCACGGACCAAGGGATAACAGATCTTTTCACACTGGTGAACAGAAGATCCGATAGTGACGAGGTTTTCTTAAACACCGGACGTGAGTTGGTCGAGGTTCATTTTCCCTTTCGTTGGGGCCAGGTATTCCCTGAGTCTATTCAGTATATGTTTGCCCGCACTTACTTGAGTTGGTACCTGAAACACCTATTTGGGCGACGCATCCTTAGTTTCGCAGAGGGACCCTTGAATGTTGAGGTACAGGGTTTGTTCTTCGAGGGGGGCGATCCTGAGGGTAGCACTTGCTATCTTATTTCTGGCATATGCCAACGAATTCTTGAGCAGATTGGACACAAATCCGCCGAAGTGGATCATACTCTGTGCCGGGCTCGCGGTGATGATCGCTGCAGATGGGACGGCATCATCATATCCCTGACCGAAGAGTGAGCATGAGCGGTCGTGCTGTAATGACGTATGACTCAATAACCCAGTCACAGAGGACTTAGGGATGATCGAAAGTGGAACTATAGCACCAGATTTCACGCTCGAAGCTGATCAGGGGGAATCCGTGACGCTCTCAAAGCTTAGGGGGAAGAAAGTTATTCTATACTTCTACCCAAAGGATGACACTCCGGGCTGCACGATTCAGGCTTGTGATTTTCGCGATGCACTGCCCCGGTTTGAGGGAGTGAAGGCGGTAGTTCTGGGTGTAAGTCCAGATTCTGTGAAATCCCATGCCAAATTTCGAGCAAAATTCGGCCTAACCTTTCCACTTCTCGCGGATGAAGAACACTCAGTCTCTGAAGCGTATGGCGTATGGAAGGAGAAGAAGATGTATGGACGTACTTACATGGGGATTGAGCGAAGCACTTTCCTGATCAACGAGGAAGGTGTGGTATCACAAGTGTGGAGAAAGGTGAAGCCCAAGGGCCATACTGAAATCTTGTCAGAAATTCTTGCTGACTAGCTCTTTATTGAAGGGGGTTTTGCCTATGCTTCGTTTCCTTTGTTTAATGATTGATGCACGAGGTATGTACACATGTTTTGGACAGCGGTTACTCGTTGGGCTCGTACCTCTCTAATCTCTGACTTTGCCCATATGCCCTCTTGGAGCCAGATCGCTGGTCGCTCAGATCGTTTCGCGGACTCAATGACGAATTGTCCGGCTTCAGTCGAAGGCCGGAAAATGACTACAAGGTCAACCGATGCAGGGACATCACTTATGGTGTTATAAGTCTCATTGCCTAGAATCTTGTCTGCATAAGGATTAATCGGGATGACATCGTAGTTTCTTGAAGCAAGATAGGAAGGAACTCGGCGTGCAGCCTTATTGGGATCACGCGACAGGCCAATAACAGCGATGGTCTGGATCCGGTTGAAGAGTTCCGTGAGTTCCTCGGCGGTTGGGTTGTCAGGATCTCCTGCCAACTCAAGCAATTTCCAGATGGGTTCTAGTCTTAACACAACCCGAGGATACGATCGAGACTCGTGACCAGCAACGTTGTGTTGCCAGTGTGATCAGGGCGTGCGAAGATCTGTCCGCCCGCTCCGACATCTCGGAGTCAGAGTACCCCTAAACGAGAGTTGCATGGAAATTGCCATAGGAGTTGCTGCAGGGGCTATTCTAGCTATAGCTGGCTTTGTTTTTGGGCGCTCATCAGGCCGTTCACTTGGTCTTTCTGAAGGGGCTTCTGAAGCCGCTTCTCGGATCAAGGCTATCGCCGAATCGGTGGCTCGCGGGCAGAGCCCTGAAGATGCCCCCGCTGGATCTCCTGAAGCGGAGCTTCATTCTGCGTTGGAACGTGGATGGTCACCCCGTGAAGCCGAGAGGAACGTGGCTCTCGTTGAGGCGATTGGGCGGGTGAGCACATTTTTGGAGACAAATGTACGGAAGCCGTTGATGGACGCAGGGGAGGCCGCGGAGGCTGATGAACTAAGGGAGCGAATAGAGTACGCACTAGGAGCCATATCTGATATCGATTTCTTCCTAGAAAAGCCGTCGATGAGCAGGTCAGGGCAATCTTTGGTGTCCCTAGTCGAGCAGGTTGCGCACGAGTTTTCGGGAGACCAGGACATACGATTACGGCTACAACTTGATAGTAGCCCCGTGCGTGCAGTGGTTAGTGGTCCGGTGATTATGGACGTGCTTTATCTCATTCTCCACAATGCCGCTCGCTTCGGTGGTGATAACACAGTCGATATTGCTGTTCAGGCAATCGATGGTCGCTCTCTTATTCTAGTGAGAGATCACGGTCCAGGTTTCTCAGACGAGGCCCTTCGGCGAGCATTCGATCCTTTCTATTCGACCTCTCCTGAGGGGCTCGGACTCGGACTACCACATGCGCGTAGCCTTATAGCGCAGATGGGTGGCCAAATTGAGTTACGCAATGAGTCAGACGGTGGTGCGGAAGTAGAGGTCTCCTTCCCAAGCTCCTGAGCAGTCGTCTTTTGTGGACGCTTTAGTCCGGAATCAGGAATACCCGTAAACCTGATAGAGAAGCAGATACACGACGATTCCAGTCACCGAGACGTATGCCCAGATGGGGAAAGTCCAACGGGCGAGCTTGGAATGCGCACTGAAGCGTCTGCGTCGAACCAGGTAAAGAAGGCGGAGCACTAACGGGACAACAACAACTGCCAAGCCCATATGCGAAAAGAGTATGCTAAGGTATACCACCTTGGCGAAGCCCTCCCCAGCGAAATCGTGCGTTCCAGTCAATGCTACCCGTGTGAGGTAGAATACGAGGAAGATCGCCGAAGTAATGACTGCGACAACCATCGCTCGACGATGAGCATGGAGGGATCGTTGGCGGATGAAGCGATAACCCACGAAGAGCGCCAAGGCGCTTGTCGCGTTAAGCCCTGCATTCACCATCGCCATAAGGTCACCGGCACGCATTAGATCCATTGTTTGACTACCCTACCCTTATCCCTGAGGTCGAGGAGATTGGACTAGGTGATAGTTGGGCCAAGGTCGCAAGGCGCACGAGGGTCGCTAAGAGACCCGCAGCAATGAGTGTATGGAGTGAGACCGGGATAACCGCTAGAGATGTGACTACAGATACGAAGCCAAGGCCGACCTGTGTTACAACTAGAGCTGCTGCGAGAAGGCCCAATAGGCGAAGAGGCTTCGGAGCTGATACACGGATGATCCAAAGGGAGAGGCCAATAATCATTAATGCTGCGAGAATTCCGATCAGCCTGTGAGTGAAGTGTAGAGTAATCGTTGAGTTCACTAGCGGAGGTACGAGCTCACCAAGACAGAGAGGGACGTCGGGGCAAGCCATCCCGGCATCCATGTGCCGCACGAGTCCCCCAATTAAAGATTGAACGAAAATCAGAGCGGCACCGGCACTGGCGAGGATTGTGATACGGCCTGCAGCTTCACCAAGAGGGCTCTCAAATTTTGTGGGCGAGCCTGTTACCGATGCGAGCACAGTCACGAGTGCTAGAAAGAGAAACGCCAGCCCCAGATGCGTGGTTGAGATTAAATCTGGTAGGCGGTATATGACCGTGAGCCCTCCGAAAATTGATTGGATAACGAGGAGACCCAAGCCAGCTAGGCATGCCCTGAAAATCCATGGTTGATCAGGGGTCGCGGTCTTGGCCAGCCAGGTGCTGAGTCCGAACATGAGGACGAGTCCTCCTGCGACCAGCCGGTGAAGGTGCTCCCAAAATACCCCTCCTGTCATCTCTGGCATCATCGTACCAAAGCACGTCGGCCAATCAGGGCACGCTAGGCTAGACTCAGTTGCGTGGACCACGCTGCCCAGATATAGGAGGGCGAGCGTCCAGAAGGCGCTGATGGTGAAAGCCCGATGGTGGAGCACGCGTTCTTAGGTAGTCGGTACGGGTTCGAGTGGCTCTGCTTCCAGCGTTGAGCCCGCAAGTATAGCTGCTTCTGCCTGATGTCTGTACGCTTCTGCTGAGACAATGCCTTCTTCCAACCACAAGAAGTCATCGTCTAAGAAACGGCGGGCAACTCCGTAGGTTGTAGAGTCATCATTATTGAATAGGGCCGGGAACCTCGCAGTGATTCTTCTGCGCGCCATGCAACAGAATAGGTCAGCAAGAGCATCGGCACCCTTCTTCTCCGTAGTTTCTCCAAGTTCTCTTGCTCGAATGATCACAGCGGTCATCACCAATAGGTCAGAACCGATATCAACAATTCGTCCAAGTACAGCCTGGCGCTTCTCAAGCTTTGGCCCGAAACGAACCATCGCGTGGAATGTGGCTCTAGCCAGTCTACGTGATGCACGCTCAACGAATCTCAAATGGCTACCGAGCCCCCCAAATTTCATGTATCGAGGCCATATACTCCAACCCAAGAACCGGGTCGGGTACCACCAGACATAATGGAAACCTGCACGGACAAGCGCCCGGAGCTTGGCTCCTAAAGACGCTTTTGGGTTGACGAGATCTCCCGCAATAGCGAGGTGTGAATCCACTGCTTCTCGAGCTATAAAGAGTCTCATGATCTCGGAGGAGCCCTCAAATATCATATTGATGCGGGCGTCTCTAAGGTGACGTTCAACCGGGTAAGGGATATCACCACGAGCCAGTAGGGATCCATGATTTTCGTAACCGCGTCCCCCTCGGATCTGGAGCGCGTCATTCACAATATCCCAGCCGGTCTCGCTCGCCCATAACTTCGCGATTGCTGCTTCGAGACGGATATCAAAGTTACCAGAGTCTGACATACGAGCTGTGAGATCAACGAGGGAATCCATCGCGAACGCGTTGGCGGTCATCTCGCCCAGCATTTGAGCAATTGCGTCGTGTTTTCCTATGGAGCGACCCCATTGAACTCTTGAATTTGCCCAATCTCGGCACATCTCGAGCGCCCCTTTTGCTCCTGCAGCACAGAACGCTGGCATCGCTAAACGCCCAGTGTTGAGTGTTATGAGGGCGAGCTTGAGCCCCTGGCCCTCATCCCATAGGAGGTTCTCACGGGGAATCTTCACGTTCGTGAATCTCAGAACCCCATTTGAGAGTCCTTTCAAGCCCATGAAAGAACATTCATGAGCGACTTCCACACCCGCCCATTCAGTTTCCACGATGAAGGCACTGATTGGTTTGCGACCCGAGCCTTCCGGCGCGGGAGTTCGGGCCATCACGATAATGAGCTCAGCGCGTGGGCCATTGGTCGTCCAAAGCTTCTCTCCGTTCAGGATCCAGTGTAAACCGTCATCCGAGAGCTTTGCAGTCGTTGACATGTTGGCTGGATCAGAGCCGGCGTCATCTTCCGTAAGTGCGAAAGCGGATAGCGCTCCTTTCGCGAGTCTAGGCAAGTATCTCTCTTTCTGTTCTTCGGTCCCAAATTTCATGAGTGGGCCCGGAACACCGATGCTCTGATGTGCTGAGAGAAATGCGCCGGTCGCACCGCACCGGGATCCAACGATCGCGAGGGCACGATTGTACGAATGCTGTGACAATCCGAGCCCGCCGTATTTCACGGGGATCTTGATGCCGAAAGCACCTAAGGCGGCCAGGCCCGTAAGCACCTCTTCTGGTACCCATCCGTCTCTGTCTACCTGATCTCCGTCAATATGCTCTCGAGCAAAAACCTCAAGATTCTCCAAGAGTTCGCTGACCTGGCTCTCTTCGTCAGGATTAGGCTCAGGCAGGGGGTGGACTAGGTTGATGTTTAGTCTTCCATCGAAGATAGCACGCGCGAAACTGCGTTTACCCCAATCCTGTTCACGCGCCTGTTCAGCTACCTCTCGGGCCTCGAATTCAGTGGCGAGCTTCTTGTTTTCAGCCATCAGATACCTGTGACTTCCAGAGTTGTATTCTCAGTACCCACCAATCATGGGTACTGGTACTAATAGAATGTAATACCAAGAAAGAGTGTTTCCGTGCCGGTGACCACCTTATTAGGTGTTCTCGTTCAGAAATTGTAAAATGTTGTTTGATTGAGCCATTGCGTCTGCCTCACCGACTTCGATCAATGTCTTTAGATAATCTGGCTGAAACAGAATAAGGCTGAGAAAGTCGGGAGAGCGGGTTTGCGTCGTCCCGAGTCCACGGGTCAGGAATCGAAACGCTTTGGGCAGCTGAGCTTCATGCTCACGTGCTAGGTCTCCGAGGTCACACGACGGCCGTAACGTCAGGAGTCGCACGGGCTCTAGGTCCCTTCTTTTGTCTCTTGGGAGGTCTGCGAGTAAGCGATTCAACTGTTCGAGCCGCAGGGCATCATGGTCGAGAAGGTCCAGAAAGATCGAGTTTAACAGAACTCCAGCGACCTGAGCCGGAGGTGGGTAGCCTTGACCACTATGCTCTTCAGCTTCTTCGGCACTTCTGTCATAGCGTGTTGAGATTGCAATGATTCGGCGTGCACCAAGGTGCAGTGCCGGCGAGAGTGGTGCCGCGAGCCGTATGCCTCCGTCACCGTACCAAGCATCACCTAATTGTATAGCGGGGAACAATAACGGAAGAGCAGCAGAGGCCATTACGTGGTCCACAGTGAGTATAGCTCGGTGGGCTTTGCGTTGCGGGCGCTCCCATTCCGATATGTGCGCACCCTGTACCCATGTCACTGATCGCCCCGTTGAATAATTAGTCGTCGTCAAGGCTACGGCCTTAAGTCGGTCACGCTCGAGATTGTATTGTATGCCGGTTAATTCACCGTCCGCAGCGTGCAGTACTTCTGTCAGGTATTCGTGTAATGGGCGGGTATCGACTAGGCCTCTCACTCGAGGCGCTCCCCTGATTCCACCAGAAACAAGCTGCATGAGCCAACGCATCCCGTTTGCAGTCAGCGATCGGGTATCTACTCGAAACACATCTTCAACAGTAAGGTTGGCCCAGAGTTGGCTTAGCTCGTCGACTGCCTGACGGAAGGTCCCGTGGTGTGATGCGAGTAGTGCCGCATTGATGGCACCAGCCGATACTCCCGTAATGTAAGGTATCTGGAGTTCGGGAAAATGTTTGGCGAGAAAGCGCAGGAAGCCAATCTGATACGCCGCGCGGGCACCACCACCACCCATTACGATACCCAAGTCTCTTGGCCCGTGTGCGTGAATCGCCTGGGATCGCTCTTCTGCATGACCCGGAGGATCACGTTTCATGGAGTCATGTTCCGGGGCATCGGAACCGATAGGGAGCTTAGCTGCCGACGAGTGGTCTTCCTATTGCCATAATTCCCACTGCAATAAGGCCTAGGACCACGAGTGTTCCCACTAGATGTGGGGCGTAAGTCCGTTCTTCCTCCGGTCGTCTCTTAATAACTACTGAGACGACATGCGCCACGACTACAGCGAGCACCATCATTGTGATGTGCCCGATTAAGGCAGGATAGAAGGTGCCTGACAATAAAGTGACTATACCCAGAAGGGCTGTCAGATCTACCAGGCCAGTGAAAACTGCCGATGTAATCCGCATCGTTTTGTCATACGACCGACCTGTAGCCATACCATAGACCGCATAGCCGATCACGATGAGCCCAGAAATCATGACCAAATAACGGAAACCGGAGTGGGCATTCAGCATAATCGTTCTCGCTCACTGATAGTGTGTTTGTTCCTTATGCTATCAATATATACCGCGTTCGGACCACGATCACGTTGTGGCCTCAAGAAGATAGATCGAAATGCCGACTCTTTCCGTTTGGTTCCAGGTTGCTCAATCTAAGCACTCAATCTGGACCATCTGCAGGAGCAGATAAAATGCACAGGGCACCAGGGCTGCCCGGAGTATCACGGATCGTATTTAGCCCATTTGTTTTTTGTGCGCTTGTTGTGTTAGTAGCGCGCCCGGAATTAGTCGCTCAAGTGGAGTTGTCTGCAACACTTGAAGGTCAAGTCTTGGACAGTGTTACCGGCAGGCCCTTGGAAGGTGTTCTTGTCCGTATCGATACTGGCCCAGAGGTATTCTCGGATGCAGATGGACGTTATCGCCTTATGGGATTGCGTCCTGGACGTCATATGCTTGCCCTGTTGACGGTGGACTGCCGGGTCAACTGGGGTTCAGTCGTGTTGATTTCCAGCGTTACTACTGAAGCCTCCTTTGAACTTGCTCCGCCAATTGGTACAGAACAGGATATTCAACGGGAGGCAACTGAGCGGCGTCGCTCCTTCGGAAGATTGATCACAAGAGAAGACATCGAGCGCTTTAACCCGAGAACACTTGTGGATGTGATTCGTCGCTACGCTCCTAGGATGGTCAGCGGAACCTCCGGACAGGTGGGATCAACCGCAGGCATCACACAGAGAGCGCCAAATTCGTTGACAGGTGTATTAGAGCCGGTGGTTGTCCTTGATGGTACGCGGATGGCTGATGCGGCAGAGACGATTAATATGATTCACCCAGGAGAGGTCGAGACACTTGAACTGCTGCCAAGTTCATCTGGCGGCTGGGAATTTGGCTCATCGGGATCAGCGGGTGTCATAAGGATCACGACCCAGAAAGGCGCTGCAGATCTTGGGCGCAGCGAGGTCACAGCCTGCAGAGTTCCTAACTTCTCGGGCTTGATTGGTCCCTAGGCTTTCCTAATCCAGATCTAGGGTCTAGTAAGAAAGGAAGACAAAAGTGTTGACAATTAGTCTGCCTCCCTGTAACAATGCCCTTCATAACCGGTTATTGCAGGGCATGGCCTCTATGGTCGAAAACATGAGCAGTTACTTCACGGCCTTCGCCGAAGCGAGGGGGCTGCAGGGCAGCCCCCCTCTCGTGTTACCTGCTAGTTTTACCCCTTATCAGGGTTTCTACCCGGCGCCTACAGCGCTTGGGACAATTGTCTCAGCATTCCGCGATTCGGCGTGCTACGAGGAGGATTGATGGTTAATCGGATGTTCGACTTCAAATGGAAGTCGGCTTGGCGAAATACGACTGGAATCGCCGTCGTACTAGCTTTAGCTGTCTTTGGCGCCGCAGAGATTGCAGCGCAAAACACCGGGACGGTGACTGGACTTGTTCGTGATAACACCGTCCAGATTCCGCTTTCCGGTGCACAAATGACCGTCGATGGCACACCGATTGGTGGGCTAGTCAACAATCAAGGCCGGTATCTGTTGCTGAACGTTCCTGCTGGAGAGCAGACGATCACAGCACAGATCATCGGTTATGGTACCCAGACCGTGACGGTAACCGTCACATCTGGTGAGACCACGACGGCTGACTTTAACCTACGCCAAGAAGCACTGTCTCTTGAGGGCGTAATCGTGACCGGTACTGCTGGCTCAGCGCGCCGGAAGGAAATCGGTAACGCAATCAGCGCGATTACGGCTGCGGACATCGAAGTTGCTGCTGTTACGGACTTTGGTGACATCCTTCAAGGGCGTACTTCCGGCGTACAGATTAATGACCACGGTGGCCAGGTAGGCTCAGGGAGCCAGATCCGGATCCGTGGTAACAACTCACTTACGCAGGGTAATGACCCGTTGATCTACATCGACGGCGTGCGGATGGAGAACGGCCAGATCGGGGGTTCCGACGAGGCTGCTCAAGAGCCAAACGTCTTTGACATGATCAACCCAAGCGACATCGATCGCATTGAGATCGTTAAGGGTCCTGCTGCCACGACGCTATATGGTACGGAAGCGGCGGGTGGTGTGATTCAGATCTTCACGAAGCGCGGATCAGCTGGTGCTCCTGCGTGGACGATGTCGGTCGATCAGGGCACGAGCATCATGCCCCATGCGGGTCCGACTGGATTAGGTGGGACGTATGATGAGCGGTACCCAATGCCAGGTGGTTGGCTGCTTCCGGAGAACGAGGTCATCAATCCGTTCGGACTTAACCTGAACGACTGCTCGAGCCCGCGTGCATGGGCGCCGAATGGTGAGGCAGGTTGTCCTGAGAGCGGAAGCTGGTTCGCGCCTGGATATAAGCAGGACTATAACTTGAGCGTGCGGGGTGGTGGCGAGACTGCAACGTATTTTGTTTCGGGTCGCTTTGGTAAAGAGGTTGGTACGATTCAAGTTCCTGAGGGGTATGACCCACAGGGTGCTGATGACATGCAGGTCAGGGGTAACATTCAGTTCACGCCCTTCGATGGCATGCAGGTCAGCCTAAACAACACCTACGCTCGTCGGAAAATCACGTGGATTCCGAACGGTAACAACGCGTCGGGTCTATATCTCAATGTGATCCGTGGACCTGCTGGGTACACGCCGGGCAACGACGATTCACTCGTGCTCGAAAATGACGTCAATCAAACGATTGACCACATTGTCACGTCGGCGAGTATAGGTTGGACGCCGAATAACATGTTCTCGCATCGCCTCAACGTCGGAATGGACTACACAATTTCTGACTTTGTCGACTTTAAGGCATGGGGCTACTACGAGGAATTCCAAGGTGACCGGGAATCTGATACTCAGACAGACCGTAACTTGACCTTGGACTACAATGGTACGTTCAGCTACGACCTGTTTGAGGGTATAGCCTCGAACTTCTCATGGGGTGGTCAGATGTATGAGGAGTACGGTTATGTCATTAACGGATTCGATGAGCTCTTCGCCGGTCCTGGTGAGCAGCTGCTCGGAAACGGTAATAACCCGGCCGTGTACGAGGGTCGTACTACAATCCGTAGCGGTGGCTTCTTTGCTCAGGAGACTCTGGGCTTTGGTGACCGTCTCTTCCTGACAGCTGGTATGCGTTGGGACGGATTCAGCACGTTTGGTGAGGGCTTCGGTTTAGCCGCATATCCGAAGATATCAGCCGCGTACACGGTAACAGATGAAGCTTGGTGGTTTGTACCGGCTATCGAGATCATGAAAGTCCGTGCTGCTTGGGGGCAATCCGGTAAGGCTCCGGGCGCCTTTGACGCGAAGCGGATTTATGAAGCGATCTCGGCTGACGAACAGGTGCCGGGCGTCATCATCGGTAACCTCGGTAATGCTGATCTTGGACCTGAACTCAGCACAGAGCTTGAGGCAGGCTTCGAGGCTTCAGCATTCCAAGGTCGTGTAAGCGTGGACTTCACCTGGTATAACCAGGTCACGAATGACGCGCTTCTCGGTGTGCAGGAAGCTCCTTCAGGTGGTACCGAAGAGGCCACACTGCGTAACCTTGGTGAGACAAAGAACTGGGGTACCGAATTATCGCTTAACCTGATCCCGGTCACGACTGAGAACTTCGAGTGGTCGCTGGGTCTTAACTATTCCACCAATGACTCCGAGGTTACTGATCTCGGGCCGCTCACCGGTGGTAGCACTGTCCGTACTTGCCCAGACGTCCCCGAGGACGAGTGGTGCAAGACACATGACGGATACCCACTCTTCTTCCGTTGGGACGACCGGATCTCCAACCCAGGCGTTCTGGGCGAGCTTCCAGTCAAGGAGAAGGCTTATCTCGGACACCTCTACCCGACGAGCATGATCGGGGCGAGCACGCGCATGACGTTAGCGAGGAAGCTGACGCTTGACTTGTTGTTTGAAAGCCAGCGTGGGTTCGTGCGACCGATTGGTCCTGCGTATCAGAACGTACGTCGTAGGCAGTGGCCGATGTGCTTGCCAATTGCCGACGTTTGGTACAATGGCGACCGGTCAACGCTGACATCGACACAGGTTGGTACTTGTGTCGGCCCCTATGCTGACTGGGGTTACTGGACGGACGATGCTTCGTTCATCAAGCTGCGTTCGGCTACACTTAGTTTCCGTCTACCAGACGGCTGGGTTCCTGGTGCTCGCACTGCACAGATTTCGTTGCAGGGCAAGAACCTGTGGACCTATGCGCCGCACTATCGCGGCTTGGATCCGGAAGCGAATGATCGGCGGAGGAGTGCGATGTTTGAGTATTACAACGCCGCGCCACCGGCCGTCTTTCTTGCTAACATCCAAATTAACTTCTAAGCCAGGAGAATTAGAGACTAATGAAACAACGGACGAGATACGGCCTTTGGCCGTTGATTGCCGGGTTTAGTGTCCTATTGTCTGGCTGCACGCTCGAGGTTCTGAACCCGGGCGCGATTTTGGACGAGGATCTAAATACGCCTAGCCTGATGCCAATCGTTGTAGCCGGCGCTTCTGCTGAGCTCAACGACATTATGGATGGCTATGCCTTCACGGGTGGCCTCCTGACAGAGGATCTGGCAGGTACCGGTAGCTATTTTAGTACAGGACAATATCGTCTCGGTCGTTTCACCCGAGAGGATTCTGAGGGATTCTGGGAGCAGACACACGAGGCAGCTTGGGCTTCTGGTGAGTCTTGGGCTCGACTCCAAACTGTTCTCGAATCCGCCGCAAGCAGTAGTTCTGATGCTGCTCGACTCTGGTATCTCATGGGCACGGCCCACCAGAGATTGGGTGAGAACTTCTGCGATGTGGTATATGACAAAGGCCCAATTCAGCCTCGCACTGCGTCGTTTGACAGTGCGATCATCGCCTTCACCCAGGCTAAAGCTATTGGTGGCGCAGCAAATGCTGCTCAGTACGTTAGCGCTGGATGGGGTGGCATAGCTCAGGCCAATGTAGGCCTGGGTGACTGGTCGAGTGCTGTTGCGGCTGCGGGTAACGTCGCCACGGACTATGTAATTGAGGCGATCTACCACCAGGCAGCGAATAGTAACCAGGTCTATAACGAGACCTGGGGACGCGCTGAGGTAGGCGTGTGGGCTACTCCGATTCAGCGGCAGTACAACCCTACTGTCGTAAATTATAAGTCGACTGGAGACCCACGTGTTCCGTACACTGTTTGTGGAGAGTGGAATGACACCAACCGTCCTCCGGACGTGACCCTGGGTGTCACCCCTACTGGTACTTGTACCGGTCAGGGTAGTGGCGCGACCCAGGGTGCTGGTGGCTTGACTGCTCACCATAGGCAGGACAAGTACACTGAGCGTGGTTCGAATGTCCCGACGATTACTGGGACTGAGATGCGCCTGATCGAGGCTGAGAACGCGGTGCGTAACAATGATGCCGCGACGTTTATTGCCAAGATCAACGAAGTGCGTGCGCATTATGGTTCCGGTGCGCTGTCAGCTGCAGATGTAGCAGCAGCAAACAGTGGTGCTGGAGCACTCAATTGGGACAACTGTTCGACATGGGCAGCAGATTGCGACGTTAACGTGATAGACGACATGTGGTCGATTCTTGATCGCGAACGTTACATGACGCTGTGGCTTGAAGGTCGGCGGTTTTGGGATCTCTACCGTTGGGATCATCCGTTCCTCAACGGTGGTACGCTCATCGGTCCGGGAGAGCCCCGGAGAGCTTCATGCATGCCGATTCCTGAAATCGAGTGCACACTCAACGAAAACATCGCGAATACGACACAGTGTACGGGCTAGCGAGATGTTGAGACGACTGAGCGGACGCACTTAGTGGCGTCGGCTCGGCCGAAGCGGTAGCCACCGCCCCCGCCGGCTCGCCGGTGGGGGCGGTTGGTTTTGTAGGAGAACTGATCTCGGATTCCGGAATCAGTAGTCAGTCAAAGAAGAGCAATGAGGCTGAATTGAGAGAGTACTGGTCAAAGGCAGGAGCTCGTGCATCGGGGAGGCTAATTGGGGCACGGTGGCCTGCGGCACTGGTACTGGCCCTCTGTGCCTGGACAAGCGGTGCATCCATCAGCCAAGCGCAGGTTATCAGAGGCACAATTCGTGATGCTCGCACCTCGGAACCGGTCATGCTTGCTTATGTTGGCTTGCTTGCACCCGGACGGGAACTTGTGGTTGCTGGGCTCGCGGATAGATACGGGAGCTTTTCACTTCACGCACCGGCTGCGGGCTCATACTTTCTGTATGTCGCGAGAATGGGGTACAAGTCCGTTATAGACGGTTTATTCCAGGTAGGCGAAGACGGTGTGTTCGAGTTACAGGTTGGGCTTACGCCTGCAGCGATCGATCTAGAGGACCTCGTCGTCGAAGCCGAAGAGCGGATGAGTAAGCTGGAGTTGGTCGGTTTCTTGGAGAGAGCTGCAATCGGAAGAGGTACCTTCCTCATCGGGAAGGATATCCAGGCGGTAGCGTTGGACAAGATTACGGATGCGTTTCGGAATATTGCTGGCCTTGAAATTGTTACGACCAAGCCATTCGTGGGGCCTGAGGCTGTGCGTAATCCTGAGATTCGTATGCGACGTGGAGGTGGGGAGTGCTCGCCGACGCTCTACGTGGATGGCGCAATCATGGCGCTGGGGAGCCAGCGACCCGAAAGCGGGCCTGATCGAATCCAGAGAGGAGTGAGACCGGATGACTTTGTGACGCCAGCATCAGTGGAAGCCGTCGAGATCTATGTCAGACCTTCTGAAACTCCGATTCAGTACGAGGCTATCGGCAGGTGTGGGGTGGTACTGATCTGGACCTACGTTCGCTGAAACACTCGTAAGTTATTTCTCGATCAGCACTCCGCTATTGGGCACCCCTCCCTTGATTGTCCGCTGACGATAACCATCCAAATCGAGATCGGGATGAGAAATAAGGCAGCTATGATGCCTGAAGTTCGGCTAGGATCTACGTTCTTGACCAAGATTGCGCTTGCATCTTCAAGTGAAAATGTGCTGGTCTGAGGGATTCCTGGCGTGTCAGAGTCTTTGGCGATCCCAGTTATGATGAGCGACTCTTCGGTCCATTGCACATCATTGACCTGATCAAATTCTACCCTTTCGGCTTTCTCTCCTTCACCTAAGACCACTCCTTGCACATCTGTGTCCTCGCGGTCGGCGGGTTCAGGGACCGGGAGAGCAAAGGTTGCAAAGCAACCTACAAGGAAGGGTAGCGCGAGCGCGATGATGAGACCGGGCCTGGGTTTTTTCATGAATGCTTGGGTTCGGTGAAGTCTAGAGTTTCTGATGCGTGTGCTTGACTGAAAATATCTACTATCAGCTTGGAGCATGGCAACCGGATCCAGTAAACCCACCTGTTGACCTGTTAGCTCACGGGTCCAGCGTCGAGCTCTGTTCGTGCTTCATCCACTTCTACAGTTCGTTCGCTGTTAAGTGCCTCATTGGTACTCCAGACGGTGAGCGTGTAAGAGCCTGGAGGCACACCCGAGAGAGTAAACTCTCCATCTAAGTTGGCGAAGACTGTGTAGGGTGTTGGCGAAGCAAACACAAACGCAGTCATGCCGGGGTGTACATCGCATCTTACATCGTAGCCACCCGGTTCATCGAATGTGTACTGTGCGCTTTCAGTTGGGTCTGTATCTACGTTCAGCACCATGGTATCGGTCTCGATCTGCCGCAGATTAACGTTATGGGCGAGACTTTCGCTGTTGGTGAAGGTTACGCTCTGGCCCATTCCTATCAGGAGAATGTTCGGAGAAAAGACGAGCCCAAATTGATCGATCACGGGATCAGCGTTGAAGACTGGGGCACTATTGTCCTCCCCAGATGCAGGCGACAGCATGACGACAGAGGGGATGCCACCGGCAGCTGCGGGGGCCTGCCCGAAGACGACACCAACTGCGCTGGCTGGCAGGGTGTCATCTGTTGCGCCTTTTGTCTCCGGTGACGTGCCAGTGCACCCTAGGACCAGGACGGCTGACAATACGGTATTGAATCGTGAGGTCATTTCTAGAGCTCCACGCCTGCTTTGACTTCAGAAAAAAGTGCACTAACTAAACGTCGTTTGAGATACTTCATCTTCAGTTGCTTCCAGGTTCCGTGGCTTTGAAGGACAATCATTGTACAGGCATATCGAGTACTTGCTTGAGGACTGCCACGACTTCTTCGTCCAGATCGTCGATGTCGCGGAGCATCCAGAGCAGGTAGTCGGGACTTGTTTGAGCGATTTCGGAGAGTTGCCGTCCCTTATTCTTACCTTTTATGAAGACTCTTTCTTCGGGAGGCCCACTAAACCATAAGTCTATCCCAGTCCGAAAAGGTCTGATCTCATCACAATAGTTATGTAGTCCATCGACATCCTGAGGTATGTGAGGGTATCGCTCGAGTTGTGCGCTAAGCACGGCTGCAGTAGTCCGGATATCACCGAGCGCCTGATGTGCTTCCTCATGTGTCCTTCCGAGGTAGAACTGGGCTGCCGCGGAAAGATCTCTTGGCTCTTCACGGTGGAAGATGTTCTGCATATCGATTAGCCGACGGTTGCGGACCTCGAGGTTAATCCCACATCGCTTGAATTCCGTAACCAGCATATGCAGGTCAAAACCTCGTATATTGAAGCCTGCTAGATCCGCATCTTCAATGAGGGCAGCCAGGCTCTTCGCCCGCAAACAGAATGTTGGTTCGTTCGCAACATCTTGGTCCGTTATACCGTGAATAGCGGTAACTTCAGCCGGAATCGGTACGCCCGGATTAAATCGGCGCACGCGCTCGATAACGTCTCCTTGGGGCGTGACTTTGATTAGTGCCAGTTCCACAATGCGATCGTTCTTGACATCGAGGCCAGTGGTCTCAAGGTCAAAAAAGACAAGGGGGCGGTCGAGTTCTAGAGGTAGATGCATAGCAAGGCCAAGTTAGTCAGGTAATTCAAAGAGGACTACAGTACTAAGATCATGAGTGAATCGATGAAAGCAGTGGTTATCACGCAGCCGGGGGGGGTTGAGGTACTTGAGTTACGGGATGTAGAGCGCCCGACTCCTGGCGGGAGGGATATCCTGGTCCGTGTGGCTTCTTCTGGATTGAATCGTGCAGATCTGCTCCAGCGCCGCGGGCTTTACCCTCCACCACGAGGGTATCCTGAAGACATCCCTGGTCTCGAATATTCAGGTGTGATTGAGGCTATAGGTGAGGAGGTCGATACCCTTGCTGTCGGTCAAGCGGTGATGGGTATTACCGGGGGAGGTGCCTATGCTGAGTACGTGGTCATTCCAGCAGCGACTGCAGTAAGGATACCCCATAGCTTGGATCCGGTCGAAGCCGGTGCTATCCCAGAAGTTTTTATGACTGCTTATGACGCCGTGTTTCTTCAGGAGGGGCTTTGCGTGGACGAGAGCCTTCTGGTCCATGCAGTAGGAAGCGGCGTTGGCACCGCAACACTCCAGCTAGCTCTCCGAGCTGGAGCGGTCGTAATCGGGACGTCTAGAACCGAAGCAAAACTAGCGGCTGCAGCAGCACTTGGGTTGGAGCACAAAGTCTTAGGAGATGAAGTCTGGCCAAATAGGGTGCTCGAGATCACTGATGGATTGGGCGTTAACGTGATTCTTGATCTTGTCGGCGGGGCGTACCTCAAGGGTAACCAGAAGGTGCTTGCCAGCCGGGGACGTCACATTGTGGTTGGTGTACCCGCTGGGGCTAAGGCGGAAATTGACCTGCAATCTCTGATGGTCCGACGAGGCTCAATTCGGGGAACGACGTTGCGAGCTCGTTCACTCAATGAAAAGGTAGATCTTGCTCGCGCTTTTGAGCTGGAGGTATTGCCGGGCTTCGAGATGGGTGAGTTGAAGTCTGTGGTTGATCGTGTATTCCCGGCAGGTGAAGCACAGGCCGCCCACAGATATATGGAAGAGAACCGAAATTTCGGGAAAATCTTGCTAACATGGTGAGTAGGTAAGGGTTTCCCTATCTGTCGATAATCTCTCCCTGTAAACCCAGAGCTTCCAGTACTAGTTCGGCTTGCTGGGCCGCATGATCACTAGCCTTTCCTTCAGCTGGACTCGCGCGTTCCGGGCGCGCTACATACGCGAGAGGCAAGTCTCGCGGTACGATTGTACGTAGGCGCGGCCCGACGAATGTAAGCGCACCCATATTTCGGGGTTCTTCCTGCATCCAGAAGACTTTCTCGAGGTTGGGATAGCGCATGAGAAGTTCCTCTAGGGCAGCTTCAGGAAATGGGTACAAGAGCTCCATTCTTGCGATTGCCGTCGAGTTGGCTTCCGTACGTCTCGGGTGTCCCTGCACATCGTAAAAGACCTTTCCGGTGCACAGGATGAGTCGCTTGACCTGACTGTGATCCTCGATTGTTGTATCCTCGATTACCTGCCTAAACCCACCTTCAAGAAGCTCGGACACCTTGGATGAAGCCATGCCATGCCGGAGCAGGCTTTTGGGGGTCATCACGATCATGGGCCGTTCGGGTCGCCGGAGGGCCTGACGGCGGAGTAGATGGAAGTACTGAGCGGGAGTAGTCGGGTAGGTGACCCGCATGTTGCCCTCGGCACAGAGCTGTAGAAACCGCTCAATTCGAGCGCTAGAGTGCTCTGGCCCCTGACCCTCATAACCGTGTGGGAGCAGAAGCGTTAATCGTGAGTATTGCCCCCATTTCGTGAGCCCAGATGAAAGAAACTGGTCGATCATAACCTGGCCTACATTCACAAAATCGCCGAATTGAGCTTCCCAAAGCACAACATCGGTGTCTGCACCAACTGAGTAGCCATATTCGAATCCAATGACGGCTGTTTCAGTGAGCGGAGAGTTGTAGACTTCTAGGCGAGTGCCTGATACCTGATCGAGTGGCGTGTAGACCTCTCCGGTCTTTACGTCGTGCAAGACCATATGCCTGTGGCTGAATGTTCCACGCTGGGTATCCTGTCCGGTAAGCCGAATCGGGATGCCCTCTTTTAGTAGTGACCCAAGGGCAAGTATCTCAGCGTGTCCCCAATCAAGCGAAGAGGCAGGTGAGAAGTTTTCAGTCCTTGGTTCCAGTTGGCGCCAGAGTTTTGGATGAGGAGTGAAATTGTCCGGAAATTGGACTGTCGCCGCGTTGATTTCTGCGAGTGTCTTGAATGGAACACCGGTATCACGGGGGACTACCGGCACCTCGCGCTCATCATCCGGAGTATCATCGGAGACTGGCTCATACTCGCGAACTCTATCCTGAGCCTTCCTCAGTTTGCTCGCTATCGCATCCTGTATGGCACTGGCTTCTTCCTGAGATATAGTGCCTTCAGTAGTAAGTTGATCAGCGTAAACCGCTCGCACTGTTGGATGATTCGCGATGTTCTCGTACTCTAGGGGTTGAGTGTACGCGGGCTCGTCTCCCTCATTGTGTCCGTAGCGTCGATAACCAACTAGGTCGATCACAAAATCGTCCTCAAAATGTGATCGGTATGCTGCAGCCAAGCGCACTGCTGCTAGACAAGCCTCTGCATCGTCAGCGTTCACATGTAGCACGGGAATGCCATAACCTTTTGCGAGATCACTCGCGTACATGGTCGAACGCCCATCCCGTGGGTCAGTCGTAAACCCAACTTGGTTGTTGAGTATAAAGTGGATAGTTCCACCCACGCCATAACCATTCAGTCGGGCTAAATTGAGTGTTTCTGCGACGACGCCTTCCGCAGCGAAAGCTGCGTCTCCGTGGATCAAGATGGGGACGATAGAGTGGGTGTCAGGTGAGGTGTCATTCCCAGTTGTCTTGAATTGACGCGAGCGAGCCATACCTGCAACCACTGGGTTAATGAACTCTAAGTGGCTCGGATTTGGTGCAAGCTCAATCCTGATTGTGCCGAGGCCATCGATATCACGAGTTCCTCGTGCACCGTGATGGTACTTAACGTCTCCCGTACCGGAGATATCAAGTTGGCCACCCTGATAGGAGGGCCCTTCAAATTCTGCTAGGAGTTCACCATATGATATACCGACGATGTGCGTCAGAATGTTCAGGCGCCCCCGGTGAGCCATACCGAGTATGACTTCTTGACCTCCAGCCTGGGCAATTTTCTCAATCACCAAGTGCAGCATTGGCACCAAAGCATCAGTCCCCTCAAGCGAGAACCGCTTCTGGCCGAGATAGGCTTTGTGTAGGAATTGTTCCAAGCCCTCCGCCTCCGAGAGGTGCCTAAGAAGTTCAGATTTCTCGGTCGCATTCATTCTAGGAAAGTGTGACTCCGACTCAACCTGGTCCCAAAGCCAACCAACCTTTACGTGGTCATCCAGGTGTTCGAACTCATAACCGATCGAGCCAGCGTAAACTGCGCCAAGAGCGTTTAGTGCGTCAGCTACCGATTTGTCTTCACTGCTGCCTTCCATGACCAGTGAAGCGGGTAGTTCGGACAACTCCTCTATCGACGTACCGAAGAATGCGGGTGAGAGCTGTGGATGGCCTGGTGGTTCGGTACCGAGTGGGTCAATGCGCGCAAGTTGGTGACCATGATCCCGGAAAGCTTGAACAAGTGCCGTTGCACGAGAGACAACAGGGAGAACCCGACGTAGGTGTTCGGCAGCCTCAGAAGAGGTTGATACGCGGACTGGACTGGGGGTTGGGGTAGTAGCACCAGTACCTTGGGGTGGAGTGTCGGGTACAGATGGCGCTTCTACTGTTGTTGCGGAGGTCTTTTCTTCGAAGAGCTTACGCCACTCTGATGGGACTGCTTCCGGGTTACGGGCGTACTCCTCGAACATGGCCTGGACGTAGGCAGCATTTTGACCTTCGAAGAGCGATTCATCCATCACCTAAAGTTACTTTATTTTTCCAAGGGGTTGGAGTGCGTTGCCACCTTTGGTTCTTGTTGGTTGCACCCTCGTTACTAATGCCTGCACTTCAAATGCTATCTTTGGCTCAAATCACAAAGTGACCTCGGTTACAGAGGTGCTTGTCAGTCCTTCCTTGGGGCTGGTTCATCCAGTATGGATGGAGCGGTTTCCATGGCTCTGTCAGGGATGCACGATACGAAGTGCAGATGGGGTCCTATACGATTTTGGTTTTTTCGGCGGCGGATCGTCGACTGAATCTGTGCAAGAGAACTGGTCCACTCTGCTGGAGCTTACCGCCGCAACCAGTATAGCGCATGGGCACCAAGTCCACGGAACCAAAATCGTCACGCATGAAACTGTTTCGGCTGGCTTGAATCTATTCCCTGACTGTGATGGCCATGTGACTAACTCGGTTGGTGTTTTCCTTGCAGTGACCACAGCTGATTGTGTACCGATTTTTCTTGTGGATGCCGATCGAAGAGCAATCGCTGTTCTTCATGCGGGTTGGCGAGGTATTGCTGCTGGGATCCTGGATTGTGGTATCAGGGCGCTCAGAGAGCTCTCGGGTTCTTGGCCAGTGGATCTTATGATGCATCTTGGGCCCTCGATCTGTGGGGCTTGTTATGAGGTTGGCACAGAAGTCTTCAAGGCTCTTGGTCAGCCAATACCACTGCAGCCCAGTCCGATAGATCTTCGTAGAATTCTTGCTCAAGAAGCAGATAAGGCGGGAATTCCTTTGATGAATATCACAGTCTCGGATCACTGTACCCGTTGCACGGAGAGTGGCCTCTTCTCACATCGCACCGGAGACATGGGTAGGCAGGTTTCATATATGGGCTTGAGACCGTGAATGCGGAGCACTCAGATAAACCACAGCTATCGCAGATGTGGGCCGGCCTATGCGAACTTTGCGTAAACCGGAGGATAATTCGTAATAGAATTGGATCGAACTTTCATCTTTGCAGCTTATCGAAGAAAGATCCTCGTTACCCGAAATACCCAGTTTTACCTGTACTAAGCTGTGAACGCTATGACGCTGGCAACGAGTCCTCGTGTGAGTCATGAGCTGCCCTGAATCCGGAATCTTAAGGGGCAGGGCTGTAGTCGGCGCTCACAGCGGGTGGGTGATATTGATTACCTCTCATCAGGAGATCGGTGGGTTCACCCAGTTACAATTCCCCGTCCGCAATTTGTTTGACCGCGTAATCGACCGCCCTTGCCGTCAGCGCCATGTATGTCAGGCTAGGGTTTTGGTTGGCGGATGATGTCATACACGCACCGTCAGTGACGAAGAGATTGGGGACGTCCCATGATTGATTCCACCCATTGAGCACTGAGGTTGCTGGATCACGACCCATTCTCGCAGTACCCATCTCGTGGATTGTGAGGCCGGGTGGGTTGTCTTCAATGAATGTGCTTATTTCGCTGGCTCCTGCAGCTTCCAGCATTTCAGCGGCCTGGATCGACATGTCGTTTAGGGCGGCCCTTTCATTGTCACTCCACTCACAGTGGATGTTGAGGACAGGAATTCCCCATGCATCGACCCTGTCTGGATCAAGTGACACTTGGTTTGACTCCCTCGGCAGGCACTCGCCGAAGCCGTAGAACCTGAATTGCCATGGCCCCGGTGCTCTCAGGGAATGCTTAAAGTCAGCACCGAAGCCGGGCATGTCATTACCACGTGCCCAGCCTATTCGGCTTCCGCCACCTTGGTAGGCATAGCCTCGAAGGAAATCCGGATGTTGTTCGGATATGTTACGGAAGCGGGGTAGATAGATTCCGTTCGGGCGCCGTCCGTAGACCCACTTGTCGTCCATCCCTGAGATGTCACCCTGCGCCCCACCTCCCATCGTGTGGTCCATAAGGTTATGACCAAGCTGGCCTGAAGAATTCGCCAGGCCATCAGGCCAACGCTCAGTAGCTGAGTGGAGGAGGATGCGTGTGGATTCTAGAGCGGACGCGCATAGGAATACGACGCGACCATAGAATTCGAATGTTTCTTGCGTTTCAGCATCAATGACGCGCACCCCTGATGCTCTTCCTGATGTCGGGTCGTAGATAACACTGTGTACGACGCTGTGGGGGCGTAGCGTCATACGCCCCGTGATTGCTGCAGCTGGCAGGGTAGCAGCCAGCGAACTGAAGTACGAATGGGTAGTACATCCGCGTTCACACGTACCGCAGTAGTGGCAAGCTTGACGCCCCCCATGGTTGGCCGTGAGGATAGCGCACCGCCCGATTGTCAGCACCCGCTCTCCACTGAAGTGACTCATCAGGGATTCACGGACATGCTGCTCTGCGCAGTTTAGGCTCATCGGAGGTAAGAACCTGCTGTCTGGTAACTGTGCTAGGCCTTCGGCTTGTCCACTAACTCCAATGAAACGTTCCACATGATCGTACCATGGTTCGATATCAGCATAACGAATTGGCCAGTCAACTCCGAAGCCGTCACGAGCATTAGCTTCGAAATCGAGATTACTCAGCCTGTAGACTTGTCTCCCCCAAACAATTGAACGTCCACCAACCTGCCTGGAACGGATCCATAAGAATGGCTTTCCATCTTCGGTCGTATAAGGGTTCTCGTCATCACGGACAAAGAATTTCTCGCTCCACTCATCGCATGCATAGCATTCACGTTGGATGGGCCGTTCCTTTTCTTGTTTAATCCGATCTCGTCTCCCCCGGAAAGGAAGCTCCCAAGCTTGAGTCGTCATTACGTAGTCATTCTCAGGGTCAATCGATCGTCCCGCCTCAAGGACAAGTGTGCGGAGGCCTCGCTCAGTGAGCTCTTTCGCCGCCCAGCCGCCAGTGATACCGGAGCCGACAACGATCGCGTCATAGCGTTCCTGTCTGGGCATTAGTTGCCGTCCGACACAGATCGAGTGACTTCCGAAATGTCTACGCAGCCATCGAAGCGTCCGGGGATCGGTTGGTATAGAAGTTCTTCACGTAAGCCGATCTCGGATGAGTAGTAGCCACTAAGTACGAGGCCTCGAAACTGCTGAAAGAACGGGCTCAAGGCATCTTCTTCTGACGCAATCCGGGCACGGCCCTCAGCTTCGAGTCCAGAGAGGATCTCAGCTTGAGTATCTGCTCCAGATTGTGCGAATACAACACCAGCCAGTGCTTGGGTGCGTTCATCCACCTCGGTGAGACCACGCATGAAGCGCTCTCGATCGTTTGTGTCATACCACTCTGCCACAATGAGCTCGATGAACTCAGGAACTTCGGCCGTGATTGCTCCAGGAGTATCTGTAGTCGGGATGATGAGCTCAGAAAGAGCCTCGATGGTTTCACGTTGCTGGGACGTGAAGAACATACGGGAGGGTTTCCTGGAAGCTCCTGACTCGAATAAGGCAGCTAATTGAGAAGCGTTTAGCCCCGCGAGTGCAGCACTTGCTCCCAACAGACGAAAAAGATGGCGGCGATCTATGCTGTAGCTCCTCTGCTGGAGCGGGATGGAGGATAAATCCGATTTCGGTCAGTTACGATCCACTCGGACGAAGAGGCCAAAGTGGAGGAAGTCGGGTGCACGTGGCAAGCAGCTGGGCTGCGATGGTCGACAAAGAGTCTGGTTTTCTTGGGGAAATGCTTTCCAAACTCAAAGGTTGTGAGAGAGGTGGGGCCGTACCTTAGCTTCTGTGATCCAGAAATTTTCGGAGAACCTCCCAGGATTCCTCTGGGAGTTCTTCTGCGGGCATGTGCCCACAGTTTTCCAAGACTTCTAAGTTGGCATCCGGGAGTTGATCGGCGAGACGTTCTCCAACCCAAAGAGGCACGACACGGTCTTGTCGCCCCCACAGAACCAGCGTGGGCACATCAAGCTCTTCGAACCGCGCGGTCATCTCCCCTAGGTCGGGAGGCACGATGGCTAACGCTGTGTCAATGAGGGCGCGATGGGCCTCCAGGGAACTCAATGGTTCTGCATAGCCTAGAACCTGGTCGTTTGAGACTACAGATGCATCAAACACAATCGACTTCAAGACGTGTCTTGTCACGAAGTGGGTACCGAGTATGCGTAATGCCGTACTCGTCAAACGACGATATTTAGCCAGGGCAACAAACGGGGGCAGCCGCTGCTTATAAGCGGCACTAGCTACCAGAATGAGGCGCTTGAGCCGTCCGGGCTCGGAATCAAGTAACCTCAGAGCCACACCCAATGCGACACCCCCACCAAGAGAGTGGCCAATCAGGGTCACTCTTTGGAGGTCAGTTTGGAGGATGAGACGATAGATCAATTCCGCTTGGTGCCCTGGTCCATATTGGCCATCGTCAGGCTTGGGTGCTGAGCCGAAACCTTTCATGTCCACGAGCACGACATGGGCTCGTTGAGCTAAGAGGGGGGTCCAGTACCGCCATGAAAAGCTTGATCCACCATAACCATGAATGAGCACGATACTGTCGACATCGGAATCGGGATCAAGCCCTAGCCTCTCGACATGGAGTGGAAGGTTGAAGGTCATCTTTCTAGTGATATTGCTGATACCAAGGTTTTAGCGTTTTCCAATGCGACATGGGATTACGTATCACAGATGTGGTGAATGTCTCCAGGGCGAAGCCCTTAAAGTGTGCGGGAAGTGCATGTCTGAACCTAGAGAAAACTCATAAGGTGTGGAAATCACAGAAGGGCTTCGGTGCTGACGGGTTAGGTCTCTTAAGAAGGGGAATGGGTTTACCCGAAAACCATTCGCAGGTATCGTTATTTACACTATTTCCCTAGTCCTCCGAGAAGCACTCGAGCAAATACTCGCTTCCCAATGAGCGACACGTCGGAAACGGCTGACAGCCGCATCCGCGAGGAATCCGCCGCTATCAAAATGATATGCGAGCGTGTTGGCCTCGTAGTCGGAGGTAACAACACATCGCTAGCGGTAGACTTCGCGAAGATCTTTCTCTCTAAGGCTCCGCCTGAGTTTCTTACCGGGCGTAGTGTCGAGGAATTAGTGCATTTGGTGTCTGGGAGTTTCCACTTCCTCAAGTCTTCGAAGGCCGACCGAGTGGATGTCTCAGTCACGAATCCTGAGGGTGATGGAGAAAATTGGGATAGTCCGGTCACAGTGGTGCGCACGAACGTGAGTGAGAGGCCGTTCATCGTCGATACAATTCGTGAATACCTACAAGCTCAGGACCTTGCGGTTGATCATATTGTTTACCCGTTGTTAGATATAGACCGAGACAGCAGTGGCGATGTCGTGGCCGTTCAACTCAATGGCAACGGTTCGACACGGGAATCACTCGTCCACTGTGAAGTTGCCCGAGTGAATAATCCTGAGAAGCTCGCGTTGATGGAAGCTGAACTCAGCAGCAATCTGAGTGACGTGGTACGAGCTACGGATGATTTTGAGCTCATGATCGACACAGCGAATTCTGTGATTGCCGATCTGGGCGAACATGCAACAATCCCAGGGTCTGACAGCACTGCAATTCAGGAAATCCAGGAGTTCGTTGAGTGGCTGAGGGACGGTGGCTTCGTATTCCTCGGCTATCGAGGATACGACCTCGTCGATGGCCCAAGTGGAAAGCTACACGGAGTAGTACGGAAGAATTCGAGCCTTGGTATTCTGCGTGACCAAGAGAAATCTCATTTTGCCGAAGCCGTTCCGATTTCAGACCTGGGCGAGAGGATGCAGCATCTTATCGAACGTGGTCCTCCATTAGTCATCAACAAAACGAACGCAAGGGCTACCGTCCATCGTGTCGCTCGTATGGATGACATCGGCATTAAACAATTGGATCAGAATGGCCAGCCCGTAGGGACACATCGGTTCGTCGGTCTATTCACATCTAAGACATATTCGGAAGATGCTGAAAACGTACCGATCCTGCGCAAGAAATTGTCCCAAATCCTAAAAGAAGCCGGGGCAGAAGAGGGATCGTACGATTACAAAGAGATCTCCACGATCTTCAACTCCATGCCCACCGGTCAGTTGCTTATCTCTGCAGAAGAAGATTTGGGCAGTGACGTTCAGTCGATCCTGAACTCATATCATGACGACCACGTCCATGTGTCGCTCCGACCAGATGTACTCCAGCGTGGGGTTACGGTGATGGTGATCATACCTGAAGACCGTTTCTCTGCTGAGGTTCGCGAAGATATTGAAGAGGAAGTTTTGCGGACGCTCGAAGGCCAACAGTTGAGTTCCCACCTAGCGATGGGTGGAGGAGGTCAAGCTCGCCTCCATTTCTATATCGCAGTACCCGAGGGCATCGCAGCTGAAGTGGATGCTGCCCAGTTAGAAGAACTCGTTAACGCACTACTACGAACTTGGTCAGATAAGCTGGGTGATGGCCTTGCCGAGGTCGTCTCACAAGAAGATGCGGCAGAGCTTTCGGACTTCTATAGCCAAGCATTCAACGCTGAATATCGAGCGGCTACCGACCCGGGCATCGCTGCCGAAGATGTTCTTCATTTTGAGGCGATGCGAGCTGACAGACGTGAGATTTCAATCGCATTCTCGAATCGTGGAGCATCCACTCTTGTTGCCGGAATTGAAGGCGCGACTGAGCTAAAGGTGTATCTGCTTGGCAAGCGCTTAATCCTATCCGATTTCATGCCGATTCTTGAAGATGTCGGGCTTCGTGTGATCGCTGCAAATCCCTACGAAGTTGAGCTTCTGGACGAATCGGGCACGATTTACATTTTTGCAGTGCAAGACCAAGAAGAGCATCAACTCGCTGTAGATGGCCGGGGTGATCTTCTATCAGAGACCATCCTCGCTTCCAGGTCTGGGGACGTAGTCAGTGATTCGCTAAATGCTTTGGTATTGTCTGCGGGACTTCACTGGCGTGAAGTGGATGTGCTGCGAGGATACCTTGGATATGCCTTCCAGATCGGTGCTGTTCCAAGTCGTGTATCAATCCGAGCAGCACTTATTCAGTATCCTAGGATTGCGAGAGAACTATTCGAGTTATTCGCTATAAAATTTGATCCGGATTCCTCTGCAACAAAACAGGAACGGCTCGCTGAGGTTGCCCATCACCGAGCAGCATTCTTTAAATCTCTCCGGAGTGTCTCAGCACTCTCTGATGATAGAGCATTGCGCAGGCTAGAAGAGCTGATCAGCGCCACGGTCCGTACGAATTTCTATCGTCACGGTGGCAGTGAACCGATCTTCCGCTCAGGCGGAGTGCCCTATATCTCATTCAAGTTTTCGTGTCGGAGCATGGAATTTCTGCAGCGTACGAGGATGCTTTACGAGGTCTGGGTACATTCTGCTCGCATGGAAGGCGTTCACTTACGAGGGGCAAGCGTCGCGCGAGGTGGAATCCGCTGGAGCGATCGTCCGGATGATTATAGGACTGAAATTCTCGGTCTTGTTAAGACGCAAATGGTCAAGAATGCTGTGATCGTGCCTGCAGGTTCGAAGGGGGGCTTTGTACCGCGACTCCTTCCTGGGGAACCCAAAGCACGATTCGAGGAGGGTAAGAGGCAGTACGAAACTCTCATTCGAGGGCTCCTTGATATCACTGACAACCTCGTTGAAGGAAAGGTGCAGACACCCGATAGGGTAGTCTCGTTCGATGGTTCTGATCCTTACCTAGTGGTCGCGGCAGATAAAGGGACCGCAAGGTTCTCGGATGCGGCAAACAGGATTTCCGCGGAGTACGGGTTCTGGCTGAACGATGCTTTCGCGTCAGGGGGGTCAAACGGATATGACCATAAGGCTGTGGGAATCACAGCCCGCGGCGCTTGGGAATGTGTGAAGCGTCACTTCCGAGAAAAGGGTAAAGATATTGAATCAGGTCCGTTTACCGTGGTCGGCATTGGCGATATGAGCGGGGACGTATTCGGTAATGGCATGCTGATGTCGGAACAGGCTCGGCTCATAGCAGCTTTCGATCACCGGCATATTTTCATTGATCCTGACCCTGACCCGCCGACATCATATGCGGAGCGCAAACGATTATTTGGTATGGAGCACTCAAGTTGGGAGGACTATGATCGGACGCGATTAAGTAAGGGGGGCATGGTAATCTCCAGGGGAGCCAAGGAGGTTGACCTCTCCCTTGAAGCTCGGGCGGCCTTGGGTATCTCGGACGAGGACTCCGAGCCACTTAACGGGGAATCTCTTGTCCGCGCAGTGCTTAAGGCCCCGGTGGAACTTCTATGGAATGGAGGTATCGGAACATTCGTTAAGGCGACTTCAGAGACGGATGCCGACGCGGGCGACCCGCCCAACGATCCTGTAAGAGTTGGTGCACCCGATTTACGCTGCGAAGTCGTGGGTGAAGGGGGAAATCTTGGATTCACCCAGGAGGCACGCGTTGAGTACTCTCTCCTCGGGGGAGCGATCAATACTGATGCGATTGATAACTCGGGTGGGGTGGATATGTCCGACCACGAGGTTAATCTAAAAATCCTACTTGCTCATGGAATCACTTCGGGGTCGCTTTCAATACCCGACCGGAATGAGCTTCTGGAAGAGCTTACTGAGTCCATAGCTGAATTAGTGCTCCAGAACAATCGTTCTCAGAGTCTCGCAATCTCGCTTGACCAATTGCGGTCACGGGAATCTGTAGATGATTTCCGTGACCTAATGTTTGCCCTCGAGAAGACAGCTGAACTAGACAGACAGTCTGAAAGCTTACCGACCGCTGATGCTTTAGCAGAGCGCCGAGAGAATGGGCATATTCTTTCTCGCCCCGAGCTATGCGTTCTCCTAGCCTACTCTAAACTCTCACTGATGGGCAGGTTGTTGAGAAGTCGAGTGCCCGATGACCCAATAACGGAGAGCTATCTGCTCGGATACTTTCCGGTCTCGGCGATTGCTGCTGCTGGCCAGGAAAGCTTGGATGTGCACCGCCTCCGACGGCAAATCATTGCAAGCCAACTGACAAACGATCTTGTTGACTTGATGGGAGCAGCCTTCGTGAATCGGCTTGTTCGTGATACTGGCCACACCGCGAAAGAGGTTGTGAGCGCATGGCTGGTTGCGTCACGATTATCCGATCACAAGGCCTTACTGTCTGAAATCGAAAATCAGCAGAGTAAGGTTAGCCCTCGCATCACATACCGATGGCTCTTGAGTTTGAGTCGTGTATTGGAACGCACAACTAGATGGGTGCTACAGAACATTGATGGAGAGCTATCCATTGCGGCTATTGTTGGAGAAAACCTCCAGGGTCTCGCAACTTTGAGGGACTCTTTTAGCGAAGTAGTTGCGGGGGAGGAGCGAGCTCTTTTCGCAGCTCGTGTAAGTGAGATACGGGAGGTAGGAGCGGACGAGTCATTCTCAGAGCGATTGATGACGCTCCGGTTCCTTGACCAAATGCTGGATATCCTTGAGATCGAGCGTGAAACCGGAGCGGACACGCTCGATACCGCAAGAGCCTACTACCGGATATCAGAGGAGTTCGATCTCCCGTGGTTGCACCGCAACAGCTTTGCAGTAGCTAGTGAAGATCATTGGGAGCAGCGAGCCGCACGTGTGCTGTCTGAAGATCTAGCACGTGCTCATCGGCGGATAGTTGTTGCTGTTTTAACACAGGCGGGTAGTGATGAGCCCTGGAAAGCGACTCGTGCATTACTGAGGAGTAAGGGCCGCAATGTACGCCGTTTCAAGAGCCTGTTGGAGCAAGTGAAAGCTGAGGAAACTCCAGGCTTTGCTGCAGTATCAGTGGTTGCACGGGAGGTATCCACTCTTGCGAGAAGAATCGTAGCCAAGTGATCAATGTAAACAAGCAGCCCAGGAGGTATTTGGATGTCATGACAACTCCTCCTTGCGAAGTAAGCCACTCTGCTGCAATCATGGCGCTTATGTGCGTCCTATTCGTTCGGGTCTTCCGTTCACGGGATGCACTTTCTCGTAGAGAGGAAGCATAGATGCACCCCACAGACACCCGGGATCCGCAGTACTACCATCGGGTCGTGGATTGCCAATGGGCTTGTCCGGCGCACACCAATGTACCCGAGTACATTCGTCTGATCGCGGATGGTAAGTATACCGAATCCTACATGCTCAACCGGGAGTCAAACGTGTTCCCGGGCATTTTGGGCAGAACCTGCGATCGGCCGTGTGAGCCGGCTTGCCGTCGGACTCGTGTCGAGGATGAACCAGTCGCGATTTGTCGGCTCAAGCGAGTTGCTGCCGATCTTAGAGGTGAAATTGATCACCTACTTCCAAAGGCTGCGGCAGAGAAGAACGGGAAGAAGATTGCACTGATCGGTGCTGGGCCGGCCTCACTTACGGTGGCCAATGACCTGATACCGTTAGGGTACCATTGCACGATCTTCGAGGCGTTGCCGAAGCCTGGGGGTCTGATGCGTACCAACATCCCATCATTCCGACTTCCGGTCGCAGTTCTTGAGGAAGAGATGGACATGATTCTCAATATGGGAGTCGAGGTCCACTACAACCATCGTATTGATAGTCTAAAGGAATTGCTGGATGAAGGTGACTTTGATGCATATTTCATTGGTACCGGTGCCCCCAAGGGCAAGGAACTAAATATCCCCGGCCGCACTGAAGGGAGCGCAAACATTCACATAGGGATCGAGTGGCTTGAGTCGATCCACTTCGGACATATTGATTCGGTCGGGGAGCGCGTTCTCGTAATTGGTGTCGGTAACACGGCTATGGACTGCTGCCGGAGTTCGAAGCGGTTAGGGGGGAAAGACATCAAGGTCATGGCTAGGAAGAGCCGACCGTATTTCAAGGCGTCCCCGTGGGAACTCGAAGACGCCGAAGATGAAGAAGTCGAGATTATTGTGGATCACTCTCCTCAATGTTTTGTCATTGAGGATGGCCAGTTAAGGGGGATGATCTTCGACCTCGTGGAATGGGAGGAGAACGAAAAGGGACGCCTCGTCAGCACGAAGCATGGAGAAATTTTCATTCAAGCAGACGACGTTGTGCTCGCGATCGGGCAGGACAATGCGTTCCCTTGGATCGAGCGCGACATCGGTATTGAGTTCGGAGAATGGGACATGCCTGTTGTTGATCGCGCCACATTCATGACCAGCCGAGAAGGTGTTTTCGTCGGAGGTGATGCTGCCTGGGGCCCAGAGAACATCATTTGGGCAGTAGAGCACGGACATCAGGCAGCGATTTCAATCCATAATTACTGCCGAGGACTTCCAGTCACGGACCGGCCACCTTATGGGATGAATCTTGTCTCGACTAAGATGGGGATTCATGAGTGGCGTTATTCAAATGACTATGACCCGGTTTTGCGCACCGAGATGCGCTATGCGGACCTGGAGAAGCGGCTCTCCGACATGAAGATTGAAGCCGAGCTGGGTTTCGACGTGAAAGAGACAGTGCGTGAGGTTGAGCGGTGCCTCAACTGCGATATCCAGACCGACTTCACTACCAACCTCTGTATTGAGTGTGATGCATGTATTGATGTGTGCCCGGTAACGTGCCTGACAATCACACACAACGGTGAAGAAGATGATCTTCGTCAGCGACTTATGGCACCGGCTGATAATATGGATCAGGCGATCTTTGCCTCCGAATCACTTCCGCAGACGGGTCGCATCATGGTGAAGGATGAGGATCTATGCGTCCACTGCGGATTATGTGCTGAGCGTTGTCCCACCGCGGCGTGGGATATGATGCAATTTGACCTCCTGAACCCCTACGCAGGACATCAATCTTGGCCAGAGAAAGCGATTACGGCGTCAACGATCTCGGTCTGAAGATCGCGACGGTTAACGGAACGGGGTCGGCCAGCGCAAATGGGCTACTCCTGCAAGCGTTATTCCGTATGGGTATCCCCGTGTCGGGCAAGAACGTGTTCCCATCGAATATCCAGGGTTTACCGACTTGGTATGAAATCCGAGTTAATAAAGATGGCTATACCGCGAGGAGTCCAGATTTCCAGCTCGTCATTGCAATGAACCCGGAGAGCTATGCCAGGGATATTGAGGAGGTCGTTTCTGGGGGATGGATCTTGTATGACAACACTCGCGAACTCGATGACGAATTCCGCCGGGATGATGTGACCTTTCTTGGGATACCTCTTGCGGACATGTGCGTTGAGCACTTCCAGGGCTCACGTATCCGTATCCTCATGAAGAACATCACCTACGTTGGCGCACTTGTGGCATTGCTTGATATCGATATGGATGTGGTTAAGGGTATGCTACAAGAAAAATTCTCTTCAAAGCAGCATCTGATGGACGCGAATTTTACGGCGATCGAGCTGGGGTACACGTATGCTCTAGAACATTTCGATTGCCCCCTTCCAATCCGTCTCGAAGCGATGGATAAGACGAAGGACTGTGTGATGGTTACCGGCAATGCGGCTGCAGCGCTCGGATGTGTTTATGCTGGTGCAACGGTGGGTGCGTGGTATCCGATTACACCTGCTACTTCTGTCATGGACGGCTTCACAGAGTATTGCCGTCGCTTCCGAGTTGATCCAGACACGGGTAAGAACAACTTCTGTATCCTCCAGGCAGAGGATGAACTCGCAGCTGCTGGGATGGTGATTGGGGCTGGATGGATGGGCGCGCGCGCATTTTCACCTACGGCGGGCCCCGGAATCTCCCTGATGAGCGAATTCATTGGATTGGCTTATTATGCTGAGGTACCATGTGTGTTCTTTAACATACAGCGGACTGGGCCGTCCACGGGGATGCCTACTCGCACGCAACAGGGTGACCTGATGTTATGCGCGTATGCGTCGCATGGCGACACGAAACACATCGTACTATTCCCGGCTGACCCTAAGGAATGCTTTGAATTCTCTGTTCAGGCATTCGACCTCGCGGAACGATTCCAGACGCCGACGTTTGTGGTGTCAGATTTAGATATTGGCATGAACGACTGGATGATTCCTAAGCTGGAATGGGACGATTCGTTTGTACCTGATCGTGGGAAAGTTCTAGCGGCTGACGAGCTCGAGAAAGTTGAGAATTTTTATCGTTATCTAGATTTGGATGGAGACCATATCACTGCCCGCACGCTGCCTGGTGTACACTCTAAGGGTGCGTACTTCACCAGGGGTTCTGGCCACGATAAGTACGGCCGTTATACAGAGGACTCGGATGCCTACGTTGAAGTTATGGACCGGCTTTTAGCAAAGGTTGAATCTGCTGCTGACCACGTGCCTGCTCCAGAGGTTTTTGAGACTGATGGAGGAAAGAGTGTTGGTGTTGTCTCGGTCGGCGGTTGCCACTGGGCCGTGTTGGAGGCTCGTGACACATTGGCAGCTGAGGGGATAGAAATGGACTACCTCCGGATCAGAGGATTTCCATTTAGCCAGGCAGTAGAGCAGTTCCTTGAGGACCATGGCACCGTGATCGTTATCGAACAGAATCGGGATGAGCAGTTAAAGAACTTGATTCTACTTGAGACGTCATGTGCCAAGGAAAAGCTCCAGTCAGTCCGCTACTATGGCGGGCAACCATTAAGCAAGGGGCATGTTATCGAAGGTGTCACTCCCTTCCTTACTCGGGAGCCTGTGGAGGTCTCGCAATGAGCTATATCAAGAAGCCGGCTGCACGTCATCCGAAACTCAAGGTCAACTCCTTGGGTCTCACGATACGGGACTACGAAGGCTCGATGTCGACACTTTGCGCGGGATGCGGTCACGATTCTGTGACTGCTGCTCTTGTACAGGCTTTTTTTGAGCTAGAAGTAGAACCGCATCGGCTTGCCAAGCTTTCGGGGATTGGATGTTCTTCAAAGACACCGGCATATTTTGTCAGTGAGGCACACGGTTTTAATGCTGTACACGGCCGAATGCCCTCGGTCGCAGCCGGTGCTAATGCTGCCCATCGAGATCTGTTGTATGTGGGAATTTCAGGGGATGGAGACTCTCTCTCGATTGGGTTGGGCCAGTTTTGCCATGCGATCCGACGCAATGTGAATATGCTCTACGTGCTTGAAAACAATGGTGTTTATGGTTTGACCAAGGGGCAATTCTCGGCCTCGGCAGATATCGGAAGTACATCCAAGGGTGGTGTGGCAAATCAACAGGGGCCGATAGACCCTGTTAATACAGCCCTATCTCTTGGCGCGACATTCGTTGCAAGATCTTTTTCGGGTGATAAAGATCAATTAATACCGATTCTGAAGGCCGGACTAAGCCACAGTGGGTTTGCGTTCGTAGACGTGATTTCACCTTGCGTCACGTTCAACGATCACCAGGGGTCCACAAAGAGTTATGCTCACACACGTTCACACATGCACGAAGTGATCGAGACCGACTTTGTCCCACTCAAAACTGAGATTAAGACAGAGTATTCAGAGGGTTCTGTGCAGGACATCACCATGCACGATGGGAGTGTGGTGAAGCTTCATAAGATTGCTGATGAATACGATCCAACGGACCGTCGTGCGGTACTAGACTACCTCGCTGATGTAGGGTCCCGGGGTGAGATCGCCACTGGCCTCCTCTACCTCGAAGAGGCTGGGGTCGACATGCATGGATTCGAGAACACAGTAGATGGACCACTCGTGGAGGTTCCGTTCGCTGACCTCTGTCCTGGAAGCAAGGGACTGGAAGAGGTCCAGAAAGAGTGGTGGTGAGTTTTTACTGGTCAAAAGATGCTTATAACTCCTGATTTGATGCGGTCCTGGGTAGGCGCAGCTTGTGTTTTGTCCAGTGTCCTGGCTGGTTGTGTCGGAGATCAATCCTCAGGTCGAGAAATGCTCATCACAGCCCTTGATGCGGCTGCCCGTGCCCATGTGGAGAGCGAGTCGGTACCTGGTATCTCAGTTGCTGTGGTCCAACATGGTGCAACACTTCTTATGAAAGGCTACGGGTACGTCGACTTAGAGTGGGGTGTGCCTACCCCTTCGGATGCGAGCTACGAGATCGGATCCATTACAAAACAATTCACCGCTGCGGCGGTTCTCCTTCTGGCTGAGGAAGGAAAACTAGATCTCGATGCGGACCTAACGGACTATTTGGACTTCAATACGCAGGGCTACAGCGTGCCAGTGCGTCGCCTCTTAGACCATACTTCTGGCATCAAGGGGTACACTGAGATGCCAATCTTCGGAGAACTGAGTTCATCCAAACTTCCGCGAGATACGCTTGTCCGTATGGTAGAGAATGAGCCCTTCGAGTTCGAACCGGGCACGGCTTTGATATACAACAACTCTGCCTACTTCCTGCTCGGACTCATCATTGAAGAAGTGTCAGGAGAGTCCTATGAGGACTTTATAGAGAGACGACTCTTCGATGCATCGGAGATGAAAGACTCATACTACTGCAGTGAGACTGCGGTGAAGACAAATAGAGCCCACGGCTACGACGTCCCAGAGCCAAATCGTGTAATCAGGAAGCGTTACCTCGATCACACTTGGCCGTACGCGGCGGGATCGCTCTGCTCAACCACTAGCGATCTTGTGGCTTGGAACAGAGCGCTACACAGTGGTGAGTTGCTCAGTGCTTCATCATATAGCGCAATGACTACGCCTGCCCCGCTTGAGGACGGCACAAGGGTTCGTTACGCGATGGGGCTTACGGTCGCAGACCAAGGTGGCCATCGAGTGATCGCGCATGGGGGCGGCATTAATGGCTTCACTTCAGATGGACGTTATTATCCGGATGATGACCTGATCATAGTGGTTCTTCAGAACTCTACAGGCGCTCCTGGTCCGGGGGCGCTGGGTCAAGCTCTCGCACAAACAGTGCTAGGGGACCTTGAGGGCACTGTGGAAGTGCCTTTCACTGGTGATTTAGGGCAGTTAACAGGATCCTATGTAGGACCTGCTAGAGGTACACAGCTTTCTGTGATTGCTTCCGTGAATAACGGCAAACTCGAACTCGAGATGGGTCAGGCATCGAAGTTTGAGCCTGATTATAGGGGTGATCTTACCTGGACTCGCGGGACCCAGGAATTCACCTTCATTCGGCAGGGTGAGCGGATCGTAGAACTTCGCTTTGATAGCGTGTCAGGACACTACGTCTTAAGGCGCGATGGCCTCTAGTCTTCAGTAGGCGAGGCCAGCCGTCGCGCCCTAGCGTAGGGACCTCTACTTTTTTGACCATGAGGACCCTACTACCCATCGTCGTATTAGCTGCCGTTTGGTTCCAACCTCAAACGGTCTCCCCGGTATCCGCTCAGGTTACTTCCAGTGACTTATCGATGTTGGGGCTGATCTTTAGGAATCGTTTTGTTCCGTTTAGTGAGCAGGAGACGCAGCCAGAGCTCCTGACAGTGCGTGAACGTGTCTCGACCCTTGGGAACGCTGGTGACGATGTAGAGCGTTACAAGGCGATGATTGAAGGTATGGCACGCATGTACCTTGGTGCCTGGGACGAGGGCATAGAAGTGGCCTCAATCCTAGACATAAATCTGCAGGCAAAACTCTATGAGCCTGGATCCACTGTGCCTGTCGAAATCTCGTCACTATACGAGCGTGAGACACCTCCGGGGGGCCGGTATGGGGTGCAAGTGCGATTCCTGGATCCAGCAGAAGAACCGATATATGAGTCGGATCTTCTGATACTCGAAAGGCTTACTGCAGTCTCGACTGAAGTCGTTATACCCCGCGAAGCTACTTCAGGCCGTTATCTCGTTGAGTATTCATTATGGGCAGAAGGTGCTTCTGATCCGATCGTGAGGACGTCTAGGTCTATCTATGTCATTGAAGCTTTCGAGGAGCGGGTTACGGCGATGCTGTTCGACAGTCGTCGCCCACAGCTGCGCCGCCAACTAGGCCGTAGTTCATCCCGGGCACTCGCCAACACAACCGTACTTTGGCATCTGGATATGTACCAGCGTGGACGACGCGAATGGTTAGCTGGGGCCTATATGGGCTATCCAGTCATCATGAATCATATTTTTGAGCAGGGCCCCCTAATGGTAGAGCCGATGCAGTTTGATACAGAGATTGGGCTTGCCGAGGAGTTCATCAACGATCTTGGGTTAGGGCGAGATCCGCTCGCTACGCGTAGTGGAGACATGCGATTGGCCTACCGGTCTTCAGTCGACAGGGAACTCGTACCGTTTCGTCTATTTGTGCCTGATGACTACGACAGGAGCCAGAGTTATCCACTGGTTGTCGCACTACATGGTGCGGGTGGGGATGAGAACACCTTCATGGATAGCTTCGATGGGACGCTTAAGAAGAATGCCAGAGATCGTGGCTATATCATTGCTTCGGTAAATGGACGTGGTCCGTACGGTGGGTACCGCGACGCTAGTGCTCAGGATGTGATGGATGTTGTCGATCTCGTGCAGAGGGTATATCCGATCGACGAGACCAGGACGTACTTGATGGGGCACTCAATGGGAGGTGGAGGGACTGTGCGCATTGGGTTCGAGTATGCCGACCGATTCGCTGCACTCGCACCGATCGCGGGGTACGGGTCAGCGGAGGATCTAGCTAAGGCACCTGAAATGCCGCTTTTCTTAGCCCAAGGTGAACTCGATGCACTTGTACCTGTAGAACGCGCGCGGAACTTTCATCAAGCAGCCCAGGCTCTTGGAATGCCATCCGTGCACTACGTAGAAAATGAGGGCACAGACCACGTTGCGATTGTGGCTGAAGTTATGGACCAGGTTTTTGACTGGTTTGACCTACACCATCGTTGAGTTTGGAGTGGGCTAGCGTCGGCCTGACATCAACTCCCGTATCTGCCGGACTGCCGCGTCAACCTTCAACTGGATGCCCACTCGTCCGTAAGACACAGATGCCTGTGTTGGGTCACCCCGCACACCGGCACCTTCAAAGCCACCGAATGGCGCTAGTTGTTCTGTCCTGATGTGCTTCGCATTCACATAGAGTAATTGTGAGGTGTCCGTGATTCCTGCATGGCTTCCTATGTCTTCCATGGTGTGACCCTGCTCTTGCAGCCATTCCCGGAAACCATGACCCGAGTAGTAGTCACCAACGAAATGGACACGGGCTGGGCTACCTGACCATTCCTCGTTCAACATTTGAGCGACAGTCTCCATCCCTTGCTGATTTCCTCCACTGTCGCCGATGAGAACGATGTCTGTAAAGCCACCACCTGCTAGGCTTCTAGCTGTGTACTCAAGCAGTTTCATGTAATGTTCGTTGGGAAGCGTTATCGTGCCTGCGCGCTGCCGGTTCCCCGTGATGCCCTCAATGTTTCCTTCTGGTACATATGTCACGATTGGGGCGACGAGAGCGTTTCCGACCTCACGTGCGATCCGCTTAGCTGTTTCGGTTATGATGAACTTATGCTTTCCGAGGACCATATGTGGTCCGTTCTGCTCGGTTCCAGCTGTAGCGACGATGATCGTGGTTGTTCCCGCATCAATCTTGTCCGCTACCTCCATCCAGGTCAGTTCATCAAGGAAAACCGTGTTGGGTACCTGTGTGTGAGCGACGGGTACATAGACGAGGAAAGCCCAGGCTAAGGCTGTAAAGGCAGAGGCGATGTTGCACACGATGATCCTCCTGCTTGGTTCTGTGGCTAGTTGTACGACAGGTAGAGAACGTGCGACTGTGAGCCCGACGCGGCAATCACAAATCGGTTCATTCTTTATGGGTTGGGGTTGTTGCTCATAGCCAGCTTAGGGCATCTTGGCCCCACTATGACCGACACTGTGCGCAGACCAGCATCACTTGAGCACGACTCATCCAGGGCACTTGCAGGTATCCGCGTGGTCGATCTCACGCAAAATATTGCAGGTCCTCACTGCACGCAGATTCTTGCTGACCTCGGTGCTGACGTCATCAAAGTGGAGCCACCGGCAGGTGATCCTACTCGACAATGGGGCCCACCATTTTGGGAAGGAGAATCACCACTCTTTCTCGCATTTAATCGTAACAAGCGCAGCGTTCTCCTCGACCTAAAATCCGATGACGGGAAGGACGTGCTTGAGCGTCTTGTGGACCGAGCTGACATCTTTGTGCAGGCGTTCCGGGCAGGGGTGATTGATGAGCTTGGTTTCGGATATGAGGAGATCCGCCAGCGCCATCCTGGCATGGTGTATGCGTCGGTTACCGGATACGGATCACGAGGTCCGCTACGAGAGCGTCCGGGCTACGATCCTCTGATACAGGCCTACACCGGCATCATGTCATTGACTGGCTATCCTGAAGGTGATCCAGCAAGGGTTGGAGGTTCAGTCGTCGATGTCGGAACTGGTATTGTGACTGCTCTAGGCATCTTGGCTGCATTACGAGAGAAGGAGCGCACTGGTGAAGGGACTCACGTAGAATCCTCACTGCTCGCAACTTCACTTGGGTGGGTTTCTTATCACATCCAGGGATACCTCGCGAGTGGAGTCATTCCAGGGCGCATGGGTACCGGTATCTCTATGATTGCACCATACGAAGCGTTTCACACCCGTGACGGCGAGTTGATGATCTCGGCCGGCCACGATGGTATTTTTGAGCGCCTGTGTGAGGCGCTCAAACTTGAGGAGTTAAAGGGTGACGAGCGCTTCACGACAAACCCGTTGCGTGTTGCGAATAGGACGGAGTTGCACGGACTTATTGAGGAGCACACATGTAAAATGACCACAGCCCAGCTTCGGCATCTCCTGGACCAGAATAGAGTACCCAGTGCTCCAATTCATGATATGTCGGAGGTTGTTGAAGAAGAGCAAGTGCATGCGGAAGGCCTCCTTGAGCCTTCTCCACACCCGCGCATAACCGACTACAGGGACATTTCGTTTCCTCTCCGATTTGATGGGTTGCGCCCGATCGCAAGCCGAGTACCGCCACTACACGGGGAGCATAACTCTGAGGTACTAAGGGAACTGGGCTACAGCGAAGACGAGATGCCTGTTTTTATTCGGGCAGAACCTGCGCCCCAGTAACGCTTATGATCCCTGATCTTGAGGATGTCTTTGAGAGACAAGCTCGGCGCTACGATCGGCCTTTAGACACATGGGCTGAACTCGAAAAAAAAGCGTTCGGTCAAGCCGTTGGTTCAAACGGCTATACGATCTTGGCTGAAGCAGAAGAGCTAGCACATTTGTCAGAGGCCAAGGTTGCAGGGCCAGTTCTTGATTTGGGGACCGGAAGAGGATGGCCTGGATGGCTTATAGCTGAGCGTGCTGAAAGAAATCTTGTGGCAACCGATGTGCCTATGGCAGGGTTACAGCATGCACGGGAGGCGTTCGCAGCACGAGACCTCACTCTGCGAACCCAGGTCATTGCCTCTGATGGTATGGCTTTGCCGTTTGCTTCTGAGACCTTCAGCTCGGTTGTTCACACGGACGTATTCTGCTGACTGACTGACAAGCTCTCCGTGTTGAGAGAATGTCATCGGGTTCTGAAACTGGGTGGGACGCTAGTCGGGTTATCGATTCACACACCACCATCGTTGACTCCGGCTCAAGAAGAGCGAGCTACAGAGCTAGGCCCATCGCTTGTCTGTGGTTGTGAGTCACCGCAAGAACTCATAGGCGAGGCGGGATTCTTCGGCCCACAGGTCACCGACGTGACCGTCAAGTTCCGACGCACCTGCTCGGCGTGGCTTGCTGCGATGAAGGAATTGGAGCCACAGCTACGCCGAGAGCTAGGGGATGAAGACTTCGAGGACGAACTTGATCAAAAAGAGAGTATGCTTACAGGGATCGATGAAGGGTTACTACGTCGGTCGCTGATCATCTGTGAGCGTCGCTGACTGCAGGGCGAGAAGGGCTTTGAGAACAAAATTGGAACTGACTTAAGAAGCTTGCATTTAGGGTGCCATCTATGTCATTTCCCTAGTGAGCGTGACCTATGTACATGAGAGCAGCCTGCTTCGAGCCCGCTGCTCAAAGGAGATCCCAAGATGGGCGAAAGAATGAAATCGATTCTAGGTGCGGCGGCGGTTGGCGGGATCGTCGCCTATATCGGAATCGAATATCTGTTCTACCCTGCTATGGCAGCCAATCCACCTGATCAAGTCGACGCCATTCTCTCTTCCCCTTGGGACATTGTTTTGTATGTGCTCATACTGGTCGTGTTCCTTGATGTTTTCGTGCAGAAAGTGGGCAATACCATGGTCACGGCGATGTCATTTGCTACCGCGCAGATTCTGATAGTCGATGTCTTCTATGTGATGAACGGGAATCGGGCAGCATATCCGGCGGTGATGAGTGCCATCGTACTCCTTGTCTTCTGGTATGTAATCGCAAAAGTCTACGATGCATTGGCCTAGAAGTTATTCAATCATGATCAAATAGGAGATCAATCAATGGGCGATAGAATCAAGCCTATCCTAGGGGCAGCTGGAATTACCCTGGTACTTAATTACATCGGGGTCACATATTTTTTTGATCCTCAGGCTGGAACCGAGTTAATAGCCGCTCCCCTGAGCTTGGTGGTTGCGGTGGTTGTTTTGGTCCTCTTCTTCGATCACATGACCCAGAAGACCGGTAACCCTATGGTGACTGCGATGACAATTGCGGGCGGTCAGATTCTGATGGTTGATTTTTACTATGTCATTAATGGAACTAGGGATATGGCATCTGCGGCGGTAAGTGCAGTAATACTGCTAGTCGGATGGTATGCAGCTGCGACGGTGTACCAGAAACTATCTTAGATTCGGGCAGCTGCTATTAGGACAGCAGCATATTTAAGAATGGGAGGGGCTCTAGCTGGTGATCCAGTTGGAGCCCCTTTTTCAGTGAGTTCACCCTCAGTCTCGAGCCTTAGTCATCCGAGGTCTCTTCGTCTGATACTGTTTCGTGGAATTCAGGCGCAGAGAGAGCCCTAGGGGTTTCCTCGACAGGGGACGGGCTGGTCAGACTGACATCCGGATTAATACCAAAATCCTGAAACTTCCGCGCGGTGACAAAGATTCTGCTTTCCAGTGAGCCTGCTGCGCTATTATAGGATTTCACCGCTCTGGCCAGTCCTTTCTTGATACCGTCGAAGTGCTCGGAAAGGGTTTTGAGGCGCTCATACAGTTCCTTGCCAAGGCTACTAATTTCACGCGCATGTTCGCTGAATTTCTCTTGTCGCCAAGAATAAGCGATGGTCCTCAGGGCCATGATAAGAATAGACGGTGGAGCCAGGATGACGTGATTTCTAAGAGTATCTTCCGGAAGGTTGGGATCCACCTGAATGGCTGCCTGGTAGACAGCGTCCCCAAGATACATGATGACGAAGTCCGGTGTGTCTTCCAGGTGGTCCCAATAGGCTTTACTACCGAGTTCTTTTGCATGTTCACGAACACTTCGCCTATGCTGTTCTAAGCATGCAGTTCGCTCCTCTTCATTTTCTGCCTCAAACGAAGCGAGGAAGTGCTTGAGGGGGACCTTTGAATCCACGGCGATACTGCGTCCTCCGGGGAGGTGGGCGATCATATCCGGGTATAGCCTGGTTTCATCAGTGCTGATGTTTTTTTGTACATCAAAATCGCAATATTCCACCATTCCAGCGATTTCTACGACTTTGCGAAGCTGCATCTCACCCCAATTGCCTATGACTTTAGGGGTTTGGAGCGCGCTCACTAAGTTCTCGGTTTCTTTTCCTAGCCCGTCGATTCGACTCATTAGCCCGCCATGAGCCTTATGCAACTGATTTAGGTTCTTATCGAAACGTTCAAGTGACTCTGAGACAGATTTGGCCCGTTGGTCCAGTTCTCCCTTGACACTTTCGTGCTGGGTCTGGAATGTCTGTTTGGCCAACTGAATGAAGGCTTCGTTGTTGTTCTTGAGCGCAGCAGCGGCTGCAGCACCGAAGGTGTCCCTTAGCTGTTCTTCGGTCTTTTCGATGGCCAATGACTTGTCTTGCTCATTAGAAAGTAGGGCCTGTGCAGTCAGAAGCTCTTGCTCTTGCTGCTTGAGGCGCAGACGCATGAACAGGTAAACGACTGACGCGCCACCAACTGCACCGAGAAGAAAAAACGCTGGCAGTTCCATATCAGGTTGCGTCTCCGATTGTGATTGCTTGGGTAATGATACTAAGAATCAGGCCTGGCTATCGAAGCGTAAGAGCCATGAGACCTGCTTCAGCACCACTCCCGAATGCAAGGACGATATGTTGGCGCCCATCAGCCATGTAGGTCATCGGAGTGCCCGTACCACCCCACGGCAGTTCAATTGTGTGGATTGTTCGTCCGGTGTCCTTGTCCAGTGCAAGGAGGGCTGGCCCGCCGCTGGCACCGTCTCGTGCGCCATTATGGCCGATAAAGAGAAGGGTTTCGGTCAGCAGGGGCCCGGTAAATCCACCACCACCCAGTGGTCCAGGGTCTGGTATACCGGAATTGATAAGCCGCTGCCGAATTCCGTCCCCGAGAGGGATCTGCCAGACGTGGTCCCCCGTGTTCATGTCGATGGCTGTCAGCCGCGAATAAGGGGGTTTGAGGCGGGGGATCAACTCTTCGCCGCTGTCAGACTGACTGCGTCCTCGCATATAGAGAAAATCAGATCTCTCCGGGTCTCCTGGCACGAGTTGAACATGTATGGCACCCGTCCTCGAGGGGATATATAGCATGCCAGTTTGTGGATTGACCGAGGCACCAAACCAATTTGCACCGCCAAACCAGCCGGGAAGGTTGAGAGTTCCTCTCTCAGACGGTGGTTGGTAGAGAGGTCCGTGATCGGAACGTTGAAGTATAGCTTCTGCTTCCGCACGGAGTTCGGGCGTGAAGTCAATTAAGTCGTCTACCGAGATCCCTTGCCGTTCAAATGGTGCCGGACGGGTCGGGAAGGGTTGTGTTGGAGACAGCCTTTCACCGGGCATGTTTGACGGTGGGACAGGTCGCTCCTCAATTGGCCAGACAGGTTCACCGGTGATCCGGTCAAAGACGAATACGAATCCTTGTTTGGTCAGCTGCGCTACTGCTTTAATCGGCCGTCCGTCCACATTGATATCGAGTAGGATTGGAGCTGCTGGTGGGTCGTAATCCCAAACGCCGTGATGTACCATCTGGAAATGCCAGATGTAGCGTCCGGTTGATGCTTCTAGGGCTACCAAGCTTTCGGCAAAGAGGTTATTCCCGAGCCGGTGTCCGCCGTACCAATCGTTCGTTGGAGTACCGATCGGTAGGTAAACCAAGCCCAGTTCTTCATCGGCGCTCATGATCGTCCAAACGTTCGTGTTCCCTGTGTATTCCCAGGAGCCATCTTCCCAGGTGTCGTTTCCGAGTTCGCCTTCCTGGGGTACGGTGTGAAAGATCCAGCGTTGTTCACCAGTCCGGACATCGAAGGCACGGATGTCACCTGGGGGAGCGGTCATGTAGCGTGGCCCGTCGGAGATCGATGATCCAACCACTACAACGTCTCCTACGACCAGCGGAGGAGACATAACCCCATAACTGCGTACCGGGACCGGTCGACGTAACCCCTCCCTTAATCGTATACGACCATTGCTTCCAAAGTCATCGATTGGAGTTCCCGTTGTGGTGTCAAGCGCCCAAAGGTGTGAGTCCCCGGTCGCCAGGAAGATCCGGCTATCATCACCCTCCTTCCAATGAGCAACACCACGTGCATTGAAGCCAAGGTTAACCGGACGTCCCGCTTCGTGACTAAGAGGGTCAAAGGCCCAGAGCTGCTCCCCAGAAGCGGCATCAATCGCTGCCAGAAGACTCAGAGAGGTCTGTATGTATAGTATGCCGTCTACCATGAGTGGTGTGGCCTTGAAGGCACCCGGGCGCAGTCGCGGGTTTTCAGCGACCAGTTTGTCGTCAGGTGAATGCCACATCCAGGCGACACTCACATTTTCTACATTGATTTTGTCAATCTGGCTTAGGGGCGCAAACTTTGTGCTACCCAGGTCACCTCCATAGTCAGGCCACTCACCACCTGGAGCACCTTGTTGAGCTGTAGCGATACTTGGGAATAGCACGAGGCTTAGAAGTAGAGTTAGTAAGTCCCGCACTTTCATTTGCATGATCAGCGCCCTCGAGTATCTACTGGGCAAGCCAAGCCCACTGTGATTTGTTCTGCTGATGATCCATGGTTCAAGCAAGAGGTTAGCTCTGCAGGGCTGCCAAACTTACCCAGGAGCATCCTGCGCTTGAAAAACTAGTCAACATCTTGCGGCGCCCCTCCCGCGAGCTTCAGCCCCGTCATCTGGTGCCCCAGTACCTGATGACCCCATGAAGAATTTTCTTCCATCAGGGAAGGTGACATCTCGTCCATTAGCCCGCTTGAGCCTGCGGTCCTTCGTTTGGTAGCCATCCACGACCAGCTCGGTCCCAATCGGCAGACATTCACGACGTAGGCCGCGCCTCACCAGCACGTTCGGCGTACCACCTTCAATCATCCATACTTCTCTCTCTGGTCCTGTTGGCATAATCGTGTCGGTCCCAGCCACCATCATTGACACCTCAAGATGAATCCAAGAGTGAGGATTCACCCATTCGAGCCTAACGATGTTGCCTTGTATCCGAAGGGGAGCATTCGCATCGAACTCTGCTCCAAAGGCGTGGTGGGCCAAAGCCGGCACTGTGTACAGAAGCAGTGCTAGTGCACCAATAGCTAGGGTCCCGTACGTCAATCTTGGTCTCATATTATTCACCTCTGTTCAAACTGGGTTCTTTCGTGTTGTCGTTCTTGGTATCGTGCTCCACTTCATGGACTGAGACGACAAAGCATAGCCATAGATTCTGGAGCTGTAATTGACCGATGTTCTTGGACTACGTCTGGAAGTGCAAACAATAGCTCGCAAGCCAGGATCAAGTTTTCCAGTGCCAGGCTAGTGTCGGAGTGTTCCAGACCGAGCTCGGCTCTCCTGATATCCAGAGATCGCCGATAGAGTGGAACTGCTTCAGCGTACCGCCCCTGGTGGTGGTAGAGCGAAGCTAGGTTAATCAGGATGTTAGCGACGTCTGGATGACTCGAGCCTAGCGCCGCCTCCCTGATCGCTAATACGCGTTTGTAGATCGGCCCGGCCTTTGCATATCGGCCCAGATCGTCATAGAGCATCCCCAGATTGCTCAGCACGTGGGCCACTTCTAAGTGATTTGGCCCTAGCACAATTTCGTCGATTGCCAGGGCTCGTTCGTATAGCGGCTCCGCTTTGTCATAGCGGGACTGCATAGCATAGAAGAAAGCCAGATTATTCATCGCGAATGCTACATCCGGGTGGGCCGGACCCAAGGCGGATTCCCTAATTTCCAGGGCTCGTTCGTATAGCGGCTCCGCTTCGTCATAACGGGATTGGACTCCGTACGTGAAAGCCAAGCTGTTCAATGTGAGCGCCACTTCCAAATGCTGAGGGCCGAAGGCTGTTTCACGGATAACAAGCGCCTGCCGCAGGAGTGGTTCCGCTTCTTCATAGCGACCTTGAGCATTGTAGATGAAGCCCAGATTGTGCAGGGTAAGCGCCACGTCCGGGTGGTCCAGCCCTAGGGCTTTTTCGCGAATACTAAGTGTCTGCCAGAGTCTGGTCTCCGCTTCGTCGTGGAGGCCCTGGTTGGCTAATAAGGTTGCCTCGGCGAAGAGCCTATGAGCGAGAGCGAGGATCGAATCAGTGGGGACTGCCTGACCGTGAAGAGTGCCCGAGATCTGAACAAGCGGGAGCCCGAAGCAGAAGGCCAGAGCTAAGATCAAAGCTCGGGGCAGTGGTGTCACTATTTGATACCGCTTAACAAGTAGTTCGCCAGGGAATGCCCGTCATATCAACTATTCAATGATTTTCACCATCGCTCACGGGCACCGTGTTAGCAGATTTCATGTATGTATCCCACCACCGGAGTTCATTTACCATCCGATGCACGTTATTCCAGTGCCCCCGAATACCGTGTGCCATGCCTTCATAGATGATGAGCTTGGTGGGCACACGTTGTTTTTTTAGAGATGTGTATAACTGTATCGAGCCTTCTAGAGGTACCCGGTAGTCCTCCTCACCATGAACAAACAGAGTTGCTGCCTGCACTCCGCCCGAGTGCAGATAGGCGGATTGCTCGATCATGATCTCGCGAGCCTCTGGGTCCCAGGGTGGACCTAGGAATTCCAGTTCCTTGGTACGAGCGACGTCTGAAAGCGCGTAGTTACTCGTCCAATTGGAAGCTCCAGCACCGGATATGGCTGCCTCGAACCGGTCTGGATATCTAGTGATCAACCAGTTGGTCAGGATGCCACCATACGAGTGACCGGTGGTTCCTACGTGTTCCCGGTCAATTGGGTATCGAGCGATTAGGTGGTCGATACCTGAAAGTACGTCTTCTCCGTCATTCGTGCCCCATGCTCCCCAGGTCCCCCACTTGAATGCGTCTCCGTAGCCTGTTGAGCTACGGAAATTAGGCAGAAAAACAAAGTATCCATTCGCTGCAAAGAGCATATTCTTGAAGTTGAATCCATATCCTGACGCCGAATGTGGACCTCCATGGTTCACGACGATCAGTGGGTATCGCCCCTGTGGATCGTAGCCAAATGGGTATAACAGAAACCCCTCGACCGGTGTGCCATCGTAACTCTTGTAGAGGATCTGCTCTGATGGGTGGGTGGCGACCTCAACTTCTGTGAAAAAGTCAGCGTGGATATCTGTGAGCCGTTTCTCGTTCCCACCATCGATGTCAGCAACGTATATATCGGAAGGCCTTTCGAATTCTCCGACAGTGTAGGTCATCCGTTGGAAATATTTATCAATATCGAGGCCATTGATCCGGCGATGTCCAGTTGTGACCTGCTCTACACCTCCGCCGTCGTTTGGAGCGACGCGGAAAAGGTGCCTGGCGCCCCCGATTCCAGCAATGAAGTAGATATGCTGACTGTCTGGCGCCCACATCGGACTACCCGGGTCGAGGTCCCAGTCCTCAGTGAGGTTCAGGGGCTCACCACCATCGGCTGGTTGGACGTACAAGTCTCTTGGCCCACCGTGCTTCAACTTTCGATCAATGATCATGTTGGTACCGAAGGCGCGCGTATAAGAGATCCATCGTCCATCCGGTGAGAACCCAGCACTCGAGTACGTATAGCCGTCGTTGGTGAGGCGAGTCAGCTCACCCTTGAAAGTGAGCAAGAAAAGATCTGAACGGCCGTAGGCAAGTTCATCAAGAACCGCTTCATCAGCTGTAAAGAGGAGCCCATTGCCATCAGGTCTCCATCGCAGGTTGCTTGGTCGTAACCCCAGCTGCGTAAGCTGTCGTGGTCTCTCGCTGCCCTCTGTGGCTGCGATAAAGATCTCGGTTAGTGCCTGTTCGCTTGCATCAGGGAGAGGGAATCTCTGACCGTCCCTCCGGAATGGATACCAGTCGAAAGCATCCCCTCTGAACCTTTCCTCATGTCGGCGTTCGAACTCTGATAGATTGGATTCTGGGAGCTCAGGCTTGGGCATATCTTGTGTGAGTGCTGTCCACTGCCCATCCGGGCTCTGCACACCTGGAGAAGCGACACTCTCATCCCTTACTGCAGGCCCGTCTGGTCGTTCAGGATCAGTGAGCCAGACGGCATCTTGGTGACTGAACCTCAAATGTCCATCATCGGACCACCGAGGATTGGAAACATTCATCCCGGATCCGTCCGATCGCACCACCCATGACTCGGTTGTGGTCCCATTCGTCTCTTCAATACGTTGAGATACCGCGAATGTGATCCAATCGCCTGATGGGGAGATCATCGGAGACCCGACGCTCTTTATCCTATAATAGTCCTCAAGCGTTAGCTGGCGTCCCATTTGAGCAGAAATGGGAACCGGTGTGAGGATTACTAAACACATCAAAAAGATAGTGCGAAGCATGGTCATCTCCAGCTTATTATCATGTATTCTTAGGTCCTAACGCCGACTTCTGTTTGTGGTGAGGTATTCCAGAACGCTTTGCTTCGACCCACGTTGATGACTCCGAATTTCACTGCCGAGAATAGCCCCTGAAGGCCCAATCGGCGATCCTTCGGTGATTGTTTACCGCATGGGAGAAAAGTCTGTTGGGTCTAGAAAGATTCTTTCTAGACCTGTAATTAGCCGGCCATCCTTTTGTGATTCTTCAGCAACGCTTTGCCACTCTGGATCGCTTGAAAAATCGCGCCAACTCTGCTCGGCTGCCTCCCGCGAAGGGTGTGCTAGCACGTAGATCAGGGTGTTGGCTGAGAGCGGCTCATCCTGTGGGGTCCAGTAACCAACATTCGTCATACCATGTTTTTCGAAGATTCTGAGAGTGTGGTCCCTGAATCGGGCGAGCAGATCGTCGAACTTTCCTTCTGCTGCTGTATATGTTCTTAGCTCGAACACCTGATCCACTTCTGGACCTGCACTTGCCTCTTCGCTAACGGATATAGAGTTACCGCTCATGCAGCCTGAGCTGCCGATAGTTGTAATCAAGGAGAAAAACAGCAGTCGCTTGCCAGTCATTCTTCTGTTCCTTTGCCGTGGCATAACCGTCCACGACTTCGAGCGATCTTAACCTTTACTTTCTACGTCGATTTCTAGCTCCTAGGGGTCTCGAGAGCAAGCTTCTGCACAGAAAGCAAACGGGAGAGCCCATCCCTGGGCTCCCCCGTTCTTGTAAATCGTTACTGTCGAACCCTTTCCCAAATCGGGACGGCCGGATTCGAACCGGCGACCCCCTGAACCCCATTCAGGTGCGCTACCGGGCTGCGCCACGTCCCGAGGGATGGGAAAGGTAAAGCTCGTTGGGGGGTTGTCTCAACCGGGTTCCGCTTCTTGTTGGACGAGCCTGGGGGTGCAAAAAAACGGGTTGACCTCTTATCTGCGGCCCGACTAACTTCTTTCCCGCTATTGCGGGGTGGAGCAGTCTGGTAGCTCGTCGGGCTCATAACCCGAAGGTCGCGGGTTCGAATCCCGCCCCCGCTATTTGCTTTTGAAGCGTCGCCCTACAACGGTGTTTCCCACGTTAAGGTGACCCGAGGATTGCACGATGCAGACATCGAGGTTTTGGACGGTCGCTGATACATGGAGCCCGCGATGGCGGGCGGGGCCGGGGAGTCGTCTTTAGCTTAGGCCCTCTCCGAAAAAGCCCCCGTCCGCGCTTAACTTGGCTCGGACGGGTTTTTTTATGGAGGCCAGGTAGCTCAGTTGGTAGAGCACATGACTGAAAATCATGGTGTCGGCAGTTCGATTCTGCCCCTGGCCATTTTCTCGAAGCCGGAGGTGGAGGGATTATTTAGGTCCGTAGCTCAATTGGTAGAGCACCGGTCTCCAAAACCGGCGGTTGGGGGTTCGATTCCCTCCGGGCCTGTATAAAGAGCTGCTGGGTCCCGGTCGTCTAATGGTGAGGACACCAGGTTTTCAACCTGGCAATCGGGGTTCGATTCCCCGTCGGGATATGAAGTTGAAGCATAGTAAGGAGTTGTGCGAATAGGGGCTGTAGCTCAGTTGGTTAGAGTGCCGGTCTGTCACACCGGAGGTCGCGAGTTCGAGTCTCGTCAGCCCCGCTGAAGCTGATTGAAATAATGGAGCCGGTTACCTGCCCGAAGCGGTGGCGGCTCTTAGGTCGTGCGAATCGGGGCCGTAGCTCAGTCGGGAGAGCGCTTGAATGGCATTCAAGAGGTCAGGGGTTCGATTCCCCTCGGCTCCATGTTGTGCCGACTGGTCTAACGCTCGGGTGGCGGAATTGGTAGACGCGCAGGGTTCAGGACCCTGTGGGGGTTAACCCCGTGAGGGTTCGAGTCCCTCCTCGAGCATCCTGAACTGCGTTAGAGATTGGCAGGTCAGTCCATTTGATGCCCACGTGCTGGAATTGGTAGACAGGCTGGTTTGAGGGACCAGTGTCGGAAACGGCGTACAGGTTCGAGTCCTGTCGTGGGCATTTAGCAACAACATATGCAGTGGAGTAAGCGCCCGTAGCTCAATTGGATAGAGCGTCTGGCTACGGACCAGGAGGCTGGGGGTTCGAGTCCTCCCGGGCGCGTATTCAACGAAGGGTTCGAGTGGATTGGGCGCGTAGCTCAGTTGGTTAGAGCGCTACGTTGACATCGTAGAGGTCACAGGTTCGAATCCTGTCGCGCCCATGCGGAGGTGGTTTCTTCGGGGCCGTAGCTCAGTTGGGAGAGCGCAGCGTTCGCAACGCTGAGGTCAGGGGTTCGATTCCCCTCGGCTCCACTATGAGACTGCCACCTTAGCTCAGTTGGTAGAGCACGTCACTCGTAATGACGGGGTCGTCGGTTCGAATCCGACAGGTGGCTCCTTTTGCCCCGTGGTGTAACTGGCAACACGCCGGATTCTGGTTCCGGAGAGTCTAGGTTCGAGCCCTAGCGGGGCAATTCAGAGATATTTATGTCTCTATTGGGGAGGGATGGCCGAGTGGCTAAAGGCGGCGCCCTGCTAAGGCGTTGGACTTCGCGTCCACGTGGGTTCGAATCCCACTCCCTCCGTTTCGGTTTGTATGGCCTATCAATATTTGGTCCGGTTGCGCCCAAGTCCGCGGCGCAGGTGGCCGTGGACGGGTGGCCGAGTGGCTTAAGGCGCACGATTGGAAATCGTGTGGGCTAACGCCCGCGTGGGTTCGAATCCCACCCCGTCCGTGTTGGGATGACCCGTTTCGTTTTCGGGGCGTGGCTCAGTCCGGTAGAGCGCTGCGTTCGGGTCGCAGAGGTCCCCGGTTCGAATCCGGGCGCCCCGATTAGGTAGGTCGCGTAAGCGGTCTACTTGAGGAGCGCTGGCAGAATGGTATTGCACTCGCCTCGAAAGCGAGCGCCCGAAAGGGCTTGGGGGTTCGAATCCCTCGCGCTCCGTTTATGGGATTCCAGAGATCTTCATACCCTTCGAGTTCAGAACTCGAAGGGTATTTTTATTGGAAGTGTAAAGGCGGAACTGTAGCTGATAGGAAAACACTCGCGCTTAAGGCATTCCGTTGGCAGATTGGTCAAGTTCGGACACTGTGGTAGAGCGTCCGTTGACTCGGAGGTCAAAAAAATGAAAAGCTATTTCTCAAGGTTGCTGTCTCTGAGGCTTTATTGGATTGCTGGTGCCGCCCTGATATGGTTTGCAGTGCCAGTTTCTCCTGTAACCGCCCAGGACCGTGCCTCATCTTCCGAACAGTGGGAGGTGCCTAGGACCGTGTTCGGTCATCCGGACCTACAGGGGAATTGGACTAATGCAACCCTCACGCCCTTTGAGCGCCCCGCGGGTTGGGAACGTGGTCTGACCCAGCAAGAGGTTGCCGAGATTGAACAGGGGCAGGCGGAACTTGTTGCACGGAAAGCTGAAGCAAGTGATCCAAATCGTCCTCCGCCAGCAGAAGGTGGTACCCACCCGGTTTGCATCGATGGTCCGACCTCCTGCTACAATGAATTCTATAGGGAGCCCGGAGACCGGGTGGCAGTCGTGAATGGGGAATTCAGGAGTTCGCTCGTCACCAACCCATTGAACGGCCGTGTACCGAGCTTGACATCCGAGGGGCGCCGCCGGGTCGATGATTCCCGGGTTCTTAGCGGGCAGTTTGGTGCGTACGATCATCCGGAAGTCCGCCCGCTTGCTGAGCGATGCATTGTGTCTTTTGGATCAAGCGCTGGTCCTCCGATGCTGCCCAACTACTGGTACAACAACAATTATACGATTGTGCAAAATGCTGATTACGTCATGATCATGGCGGAGATGGTGCACGACGTGCGTATCATTCGGCTTGGCGAGCCACATTCTTTACCAACTAACGTCCGTCCATACTTCGGTGATTCTAGAGGATGGTGGGAAGGCAATACGCTGGTTGTAGAGACCAAGAACCTCAATCCTGAGCACGCATTCCGCGGGGTCCCGCCCTCAGAAGATCTTAGGGTGATTGAGCGGTTTACCCGTGTCGACAAGGAGTCAATCGTCTACGAATTCACGATTGATGATCTCACGACATACACAGAGGTGTGGGGGGGTGAGGTACCGTTCACACGACTGGATGGTCAGGTCTATGAGTATGCGTGCCATGAGGGCAATTATTCACTTCCCAATGTCTTGGGTGGTGCTCGCTATCAGGAGAAAAATGAGGTAGGCAGGTAAGGCGCTTAAGCGTTAGAGCTGCCAAGTGAGATGTCACGGCTTGGCGATTTGATTAACTAGTTGAATAGAGTAGCAAGGAGGTAAAATGTCTTTGTCACGGCTCCCTTCATTGGGGTTTGCACTAGTAATTGGTGTTGTATTGTCGGGCTGCGCCGGTCAATCTGACGCGCCAGCACCTGAAGCTCCAGATCCATCAACTGTCACCGACCCGGCAGCTGCTGGTCTTCCAAACCCCATATCTGAGGTTGTCTCAGAATGGGGTCCGCTTCCTGATAATAGGACATGGGGTTCTACGGCCGGTGTTGATGTCGATCCGTATGACGGTAACGTCTGGGCCTATGATCGATGTGGTGCGAGTGCTCTGGGTGGCGGATGCGCTGAGAACCTGGTCGATCCGGTTCTCAAGTTTGATCGTAATACCGGCGAGGTGCTCACCAGTTTTGGTGCCGGGGAGTTTGATCTCCCCCACGGGATCCATCTCGATTCCGACGGAAATGTCTGGATTGTAGACATGACCGGACACCATCTCATCAAGTTTAGCGCGACGGGTGATGTGCTCTTGAGGCTAGGCACTCGCGGTGAGCCAGGGAACGACTCCGAGCACTTCAATCAGCCTAACGATGTCATCACCGCCCCCGATGGAAGCATCTTTGTAGCAGATGGACATGGTGGCCAGTCCATGCTGACCCCGGGCAATCCGACAGTCACGGAAGGTGCAACTGGTCGGATCATGAAGTTTTCCGCTGACGGAACGTTCATCAAAGAGTGGGGGCAAATTGGCACGGAGATTGGTAACTTCCGTACCCCTCATGCATTGGAAATGGATTCCGAGGGTCGCCTTTTCGTTGCTGATCGAGGAAATCACCGCATACAGATCTTCGACCAGGACGGAAACTACCTTGATTCCTATGTGCAGTTTAGCCGTATCAGCGGACTCTTTATCACAGATGACGACATGCTGTATGCGATCGATTCTGAAACCAACCCGAATAATCATCCTGGCTGGAGTACTGGTATTCGCATCGGTCATGCGTCCGAAGATCGGGTGACGGCCTTTATCCCACCTTATGAGATTGACTCTCGGGATACAGGTGTGGCTGGTGAAGGCATTGCGGTTGATGCCGATGGCAATGTTTATGCAGCTGAAGGTCCGATTTCTCGTCCTACAGCGGGTGGCGGATTAACGAAGTATGTCAGATAGGTAGCCGAATGCCGCATCACTGAAGATTTCTTGGAGATCCTAGGAGCGGGGATTAAGCTGAGGGACGCCGCGTGAGTGATCTACGCGGCGTCCCTTCTTGTGTTTAGCAGAATTGCTCTGCTACTGAGCGGTACAGGGGGTTCCATCACCCATCAGGTTGATGCATGATCATCGAGCCGAAGATCTCCGGTAGCTTGCCCATGAGGCCTATGAACGGTGCTGCGACACAAGTGACGTCTGTTGGAAAGCGGCTCTCACCTGCCCAGGTTGTTTTGGTACCCTGCTTCTTTGCAGCTCTTCTCGCGGCTTTCGTGCTATTGCCCCCGGTTAGGGGAAATGAAGGGCTACAGAACACTTTCTTGCTTGCCGCGGGAGTGCTCGTTGCTTGGGCGTTAGTTCTCTTCATTGGAATTCGAAAAGGGCAACGGGTACTGACCCTTGAATTTGCTGTTCGGAGGCATCATTGGGTCCAGGCCTGCGCACAGGGCACCGTCTTTTTTTGGTGGGGTCGGTACGTAGATCTGGTGTATGATTTTGCGCCATTCATCGCTGCCCAACTCGTGTTCGCATACGGTGTAGATGCTTTGCTACAGTGGTCCCGGCGCGAGGACTACCAACTTGGGTTCGGTCCTTTCCCAATCATTGGCAGTATCAATCTGTTCCTGTGGTTCAAGCCGGAATGGTTCCACTGGCAATTCGCGATGATCCTATTGGGATATCTAGGAAAAGACCTGATCCGGTGGACGAAAAATGGTCGCTCTGCGCACATCTTTAATCCGTCTTCCCTTCCCCTCAGTATTTGCTCGCTCGTGCTGATTATGACGGGTATGACTGAGATCACCTGGGGTCAGGAGATTGCCTCGCTGCAGAACAACCCCCCCTACATCTACGCCGTGATCTTCCTGGCCTCTATACCAGGTCAACTCCTTTTCGGTGTAGCGATCATGACGGTTTGGGCGGTTATCTCCGCATATACCTTTGGGCTTGGTTACTTCTGGCTCACAGGAACCTATTTTTTCCAGGACGCGTACATCCCGATTGCGGTTTTTCTAGGGATGCATCTTCTGTTCACGGATCCGTCCACCTCCCCCAGTACAGGCCGAGGTCGGATTATCTTTGGTATCCTCTACGGGTTTGCTACGATCGCCTTTGCTGTGCTTCTAAGGGCAATGGAAGTTCCAGCTTTTTACGACAAGCTACTGCCGGTGCCCATCCTCAATCTTTTGATCCAAATTATTGATCGAAGTGCAGCCTCAAGGTGGCTTGGATTCCTGGACTTCTCATGGATCAATAAGGGCCTTGCTCCCATTAAGAGACGTTATGGACTCGTAGGGATTTGGGTTGTGATTTTTGTCGTTCTTAGTGGTAGCAATGGCGTAGGTGACAACCATCCTGGTCAGTACCTCCCGTTCTGGCAGCAGGCTTGCGATGAGGGGAGTGACCGTGGCTGTGATTACTTAGCGGGCATGCAGAGTGTGTACTGCGACCGTGACTCGGGCTGGGCATGCAACGAGCTCGGGATATTGCTTGCTAGCGTGGATCGCTTCAGTGACGCCCAGGTATCGCTAGAAAATGGTTGTGATCTGGGTTTTGATTTGGCTTGTGAAAACCTAACCCAACTCAGGACCGGCGCATTGGGGTTCAGCCGTGCCCCTCCGCCTCTAGAAGAACTTCCAATCGTGCTTCGGGGCAGTAAGGGTCCGGTTACCGAGCGGGAACCTCAAGCACTATATGCTCTCGCTTGCGAACGTGGATGGCCTGATACTTGTGACGCTCCCCCTGGAGATAGCTAGCGCCCATAGGGAGGAGTGCACTTAAAACCTTGCACGGCGCACTTGAGATCCACATGCTGACTGTATCCGCCCACACCCCTGAGATAGGAGTACCATCGATGTGCAGACGGAAATTGAAAATTGGCTGCCTGGCTCTTGCTACACTGGTTGTTACAGCTGTATCTGCATCTGCGCAGTCGAACCCGCGTTTTGGTGTCTGGCAGATGCAATCGGATGCCCCTCCACCCTCGAAGAACATCATGACGTATGAACCCTATGGAAATGGGGGGATGGAGATCACCGTCGCTTCGACCAACGCAGGGGGGCAGGATAACGAATGGGGTTATGTGACGATGTTCGACGGTGTTTTCCAAGCTGTTCGAGGACAGGAAAATTCCGAGACTGCGGTGGAGATTATCGACGACCGGAGCACACGAATCTTAAATATGCGAAATGGTCGAGTGTCCCAAGTCATTATCAACACGCTTTCGGAGGACGGGAACAGGATCGACAATGAGTACGTGCGACTTGATGAAAACGGAAAGATCACGCGCGTAACACACGCTGTTTACAATCGGATCCGCTAGAAATTGAAGAGCCCCTCCCCGTGAGAAGCCTGACTCGTAACGTAATCGCGCTATTGTGCTTTGGCCTGGGTATGCCATCGCTAACTGTAGCGCAATGGAGTGACCTTAGTCCCAAAGGGTCGCCTACTATCTTGATCCAGGAGTACCTGGCAGCTCGGTCGGGTGAGGGTCTTCAAGGGTTTGCATCGACCGGCTCCCAGTTCTCTCCACTCGTGATGTCTTCTGATGAACTGAACGATGTTATCCAGCAGTACTGTGTCAGGTGCCATAATGATGTGACGCTGAGAGGGAACCTCTCTCTGTCTGAATTTGATATCGCTAAAGCCCCTCAATTGGCAGCGACGGCAGAGAAGATGATTGTGAAGCTGCGGGCAGGTATGATGCCGCTTCCTGGGGCCCGAAGGCCTAGTCCAGACACACTTTTGACTCTTGTCGAGACGCTTGAAACCCTGGTCGATGAGGCTGCAGATGAGCAGCGGACTCCAGGGACACGACCCTTCCAGCGGTTGAATCGTGCGGAATATGCACGTCTTATTGAGGACGTCTTGGGGCTCAGAATCGATCCTGAGGAGTGGCTACCGGCAGATCAGATCAGCGCGAGTTTCGATAATATCGCCGACGTGCAGGCAATGTCGCCTACATTGATGGATGCCTATATGACAGCTGCCAGTGAAGTAGCACGCCAGGCAGTTGGCCAGACAGATGCCCCGGTTACGGCAAAGACCTATACCAATCCAGCGTCCGTGTCACAGCACGAGTGGGAGGCCGTCGAGGGGGCACCCTATGGGACTCGAGGCGGTATCAGCGTGCTGCATACCTTCCCGGCAGATGGAGAATACACCTTCTCCATGGGTTTCATTTCGGGGTGGGGAGAGCGCTTCCACGATATAGACATATCAGTGGAGGGCGAACGCGTAGCGTTAGTGCATTACGGTGGCGATATCGACTTTCAGGGAAGAAAAACATTTCCGGTCGAGACTGATCCGGTATTCATCCGGGCGGGTCAGCGGAGGGTTACCGCTGCGTTCATCCGTCAAATGGATGGGCCCTATGAGGACCTAATGCGGCCTAATGACTGGTCTTTAACCGGTACAGAGGCGAGTTACGGCACTACATCGCTTCCCCATCTCATTAACCTGACGCTTGAGGGGCCACACAACCCGGTGGGTGTTTCTGATACGCCAACTCGACGGCGGGTTTTCACCTGCCGGCCCACGTCGGCTGACGAAGAAGAGTCCTGTAGCAAGAGTATTCTAGCTGGACTTGCGGCCCAGGCGTACGGCCGAAGTCTAGATCAGGAAGACATTGAACCTCTGATGAGGTTCTATCAGATGGGGGCAGAAGAGGGGGGCTTTGAAATGGGTGTGCGGACCGCACTAGAAGCCATCCTCACCAGCCCGCATTTCCTCTTCCGGATGGAGAAAGAGCCGGACAATATAGAGCCAGGTGAGGTTTACGAGATCGATGAAGTGGACCTCGCATCGCGGATCTCCTTCTTCCTCTGGGGCACGAATCCAGATGAAGAACTCCTTCGGCTTGCCAGAAGTGGTGATCTATCCAAGCAGAAGAACCTAGAGCGTCAGGCTAGGCGCTTACTGATGGATCCGCGCTCGGAAGCTTTGGCTACGCGGTTCGCCTCATTGTGGCTACAACTGCAGGACTTGGAAAAAGTTCGCCCTGATGCGTTTTGGTTTCCCAACTATAGCCAACAGTTGGCTGTAGCAATGCGCCGTGAGACTGAACTGTTCTTTGATAATCTGGTTCGAGAGGATCGGAGTCTGCTCGAGATGTATAGCGCTGACTATTCCTTCCTTAATGAACGCTTAGCGAATCATTACGATGTTCCCGGTGTTGTTGGGGACGAGTTCCGCCGGGTGGACTATCCGAGGGAAGAACGGCGAGGCGTTCTGGGTCATGGGAGCGTGCTCGTTCAAACCTCACTTGGAAATCGCACTTCACCGGTACTTCGGGGCAAGTGGGTAATGCAGGTGCTTTTGGGCACTCCTCCTCCTCCTCCTCCTCCTGGTGTGCCAGACCTAGAGGCGACAGATGAGACGGAAGGGGCTCGTATTCTTACTACGCGCGAGCGTATGGAGATGCATCGCGCAAATCCTGTGTGTGCATCTTGTCACAAGTTCATGGACCCTATCGGCCTTGCTCTCGATAACTTCGACGTAACGGGCAAATGGCGAACACGGGAAAGAGGTGTACTACTAGACACACGCGGCACGTTCTATGACGGTACGGATATTAGCAGTCCGTTAGACTTGTCACGGGTCTTGCTCAAGCGGCCAATTCCGTTGATAAGGCATTTTACTGCTAGCTTAATGGCCTATGCATTGGGCCGGAGGCTAGACTATCAGGACCAGCCGGCAGTGCGGGCTATCGTCGCAGATGCTGAAAAGAATAATTATCGGATGTCGTCGTTCATACTTGGTGTGCTAAAGAGTGACGCATTCCAAATGAAACAAGCTCCGGTAGCGTCAGAGGAGAACTCTCTGGATCCCAAATCGAGGTAGTGGAACATGCGCTTCATCACAGGGAAGAGTATCCCGCGTCGCACGTTCATTCGAGGAGTGGGCACCACCTTGGCATTACCATTGCTAGATGCCATGCGACCCGCCGGACGAGTGTATGGATCACCCAAGGCGGAAGGGGCACCCCGCCTGGTCTGTATCGAAGAGGTGCACGGCCTACCCGGCTGTAACGATTGGGGTGCGGAGCAGTACTTGTTTGCGCCCTCCACTGTTGGTCGTGATTACGAATTGCTCCCAGAAAATGTCCTGACATCCTTGGAGCCTTGGCGGGACCGACTCACAATTATTAGCAATACTGATGTGCGTATGGCCGAACCGGTCAGCCCTGGGGAGATCGGCGGTGACCATTTTCGTTCAAGCGCTGTCTTTCTCACCCAGTCACACCCCAAACAGACACAGGGCTCGGACCTCTACTGTGGGACTTCGCTAGATCAACTCCACGCACAGCGTTTCGGTCAGGAGACCGTACTGCCGTCCTTGCAACTCTCTATTGAGAGGACGGATAAGGGTGGCGGTTGTGACTATAACTATTCCTGCTCTTATATGGACTCGATCAGTTGGTCATCTCCTTCAGAGCCTCTTCCCATGATCCGCAACCCCCGCACTGCCTTTGACTTGTTGTTCGGGGCGGGTGGCTCTGAGAGAGAGCGTGCCATTCGGCGTCGGACTCAGAGGAGTATCCTAGACTGGGTTGCGGATGAAGTGGGTCGGATGAAGAGGGACTTAGGTGCCATTGACCGCCATCGCGTAGATCAGTACTTGGAGAACATACGTGAGATAGAGCGCCGTATAGATATGGTTGAACTCCGCAACACTGGTGGAGAGCCCCGGGAGTTACCTGAGGCTCCTCCTGGAGTGCCGGATTCGTTCTCTGAACATATGAGGCTCCTATCTGACATTCAGGTCCTAGCATTCCAGGCGGACATTACACGAGTGGTCGCGTTAAAAACTGGACGAGATGCGTCAAATCGTACGTTTCCAGAAAGTGGGTCTGACCGAGCATTCCACCCATCTTCCCACCACGGTGATAAAGAGGAGGCCATCCTAGAGTTCAACAAGATTTGCCAATACCGGGTGAGCCAGATGGCATACTTCCTGGGCCGACTGGAAGAGACTTTTGATGGCGAGTCCAGCTTACTGGACCAGTCGATGATCATTTGGGGTTCACCCATGGGTGACGCGAACCTACACAACCATCGTCGTTGCCCTCTGGTGGTGATGGGGGGAGCTAACGGACAACTTGAGGCGCGCGGGCATATGAAGGCGCCGGACGGGACACCTATGGCAAATGTGTTCGTATCCTTGTTACATAAGCTAGGGCACCGAGACTTAACAGGATTCGGCGATAGCGACGGGGTATTCTCGGTATGAGCAGACGGGTGCTCCGCAATATTTTCGGCGTCGTCGCCCTACCGCTTCTGCTTGGTGGGTCGACTGGCCCCGATACACCCGTTGCTGATGCGGCCCAGCGGCGTGATATCGCTGTAGTTCGTCAGCTGTTACGCCAAGGTGCCGACGTGAATGCCGCCCAAGGTGACGGGATGACTGCCCTCCACTGGGCTGTCCGACATGGAGACATCGAACTCGGTAAGACGATCGTCTATGCCGGAGGTGACGTGCACGCCGGAACTCGCATCGGTCGATATACACCTTTGCACATGGCCGCTCGTGCGGGCGATGTGGGTTTTGTGACCCTGCTGCTCGAAGCAAACGCAGACCCCAATGGGATGACCACCAACTCAGGTGCTACCCCACTCCATCTTGCCGCTGCTTCCGGTGACCCTAGTGTCCTGACTGAATTGATTCAGGCAGGTGCCATTGTGGACGCGAAGGAATCCGCCTGGGGTCAAACACCACTCATATTTGCTGCAGCGAACAACCGAGTAGAAGCGATTCGGGTGCTTCTCTCCTCCGGAGCCGACCCAAGCATCACCTCGGGTGCAGTGAATGTTGTAGAGCAATCGGAAGCAGATCGCGCGGCCGAAAAAGGCCTATCGGAAGTTCTTGCCGAATTCAAGGACAAAGAAGGTGGAGGTACGGACTGGCAACCTGCCCCGAGTCAGGTCCAAGCAGCAATTCTTGCGCACCGCGAGATTCAGCGGAAATGGCCTGATGTACCGTCTTCTGATGGAGAGAGAGAAGAGGAATCTGAGGAGGCTGAAGGGGACGATGAATTGAAGGAGGTTGGGCCAGGTGCTAAGGATGCACCGGATGGTGAATTGGCCAGCAACCAACCAGAAGAGGTAGAACAATCTGAGACGCCATTTGGACCAGATGGAACCGCAGCGGACGAGAACGAAGAGGAAAGGCCGCCTTCTTATGCCCAGTTGGTTGGGAGCTGGGGTGGACTTACACCCCTGCTACATGCCGTCCGGCAAGGCCACATGGAGGCGACGACGGCACTCATAGAGGGTGGTGCTGCTATAAATCAGCCTTCGGGAGGGGATCAGACGCAGCCTCTGCTGATGGCCACAATCAATGGTCAGTTTGACCTTGCACTAATGTTACTTGCGCGGGGTGCCGATCCCAACGAAATGAGCATGGCTGGGACCACTCCACTTTTCGCAACGCTTGAGCGGCGGTGGGCACCGAGGGCATCGTACGCCCATCCAACGGAGCACGAGCAGCAGGAAAGTACGTATCTCGAGGTCTTAGAGGCTCTCTTAGCTGCTGGGGCGGATCCCGATGTGCGTCTAAAAACCCACCTCTGGTTTATGGAGTACACGTTCTCTGTGTTGGGCAGAGCTGGCGGCGCCAATTTGAGGGGTGCCACACCATTTTGGCGCGCTGCCTATGCTCTGGACGTGGACGCTATGCGACTGCTGATGGACTATGGGGCGGATCCGAACATCCCGACCATGAAGCCGCCTCAGCGCCGTCGGCGTGCTGATACGGAGGAGGAGAATACGGAGGAGGAAGGTGAGGAAAGTCAGGCTGCAGAAGAAACTGAAAAGCTGCAAGAAGTTGAAGGACAGGTTGAAGAGAGTGTAAATCCCAAAATGGCAAACGCGGAGGGTGAGAGCGCGGCGACTGAAACTGAGGAGGAAGAAGCCGAGGAAGAGGAGGAGAAGGACTATTCCGGTATTCTCCCGGTCCCCGTTGGCGGGCCATCTGTCTATCCGATTCACGCAGCGTCGGGTGTCGGGTATGGACAATCATTTGCAGCGAATGCGCACCGGCACGTACCGGACAACTGGCTGGCAGCAGTGAAATTTCTGATCGAGGAGGCGGGTGCCGAGGTCGATATCCGGGACGTTAATGCCTATACGGCACTCCATCATGCCGCATCCCGGGGTGATGATGAATTAGTTCTGTACCTGATCGAGCGCGGCGCCGATATAGCGGTGATTAGCCGTAAAGGACAGACTACTGCCGATATGGCGAATGGCCCCCAGCAGCGCACACCTCCCTACCTTGGGACTGTGGTCCTGCTGGAGAGCTTGGGTTCGAAGAACAATCACAAGTGCGTATCGTGCTGAACATGTGCTAGTAGCGGTGCATCCTGTTAGGAGGGTGACATGAAAAGGTTAGAATTTCTCCGGTTCCCCTTGAGAGACCGGGCTTACACCGTGTTCGCACTATGCTCCTTCGGGCTTATTGTACCGTCCCTAACTGAAGCGCAGCAGAGCGACCCTGCCCCCGAACGTTTTGAACAACAAATCTCTAGGTTCGAGGCTTGGGATACAAGAAATAGCCATCCCACCAAAGCAACACTCTTCGTTGGGAGTTCGAGCATCGTTATGTGGAATAGCGCGGAACGTTTCCCTAGTGTACCGCTAATCAATCGTGGCTTCGGTGGATCACACGTTTCTGATGTTAATCACTATGTTGAGGAGACCGTTCTAAAGTATGCGCCGGCCGCCGTCATCTTTTACGCTGGTGACAACGACCTCGGGGCTGGCAAGAGTGTGACGCAGGTCTTTGAGGATTATCAGGAGTTTGTAGAGACTGTGTCAGAGCAACTTCCAGAGACTGAGATTGTTTTCGTTGCGGTTAAGCCGAGCATCCAGCGTTGGTCCCTGTGGACACAAATGAAAGAGCTCAACGAGCAGGTGCAATCGTTTTCAGGCTTGCATTCCAATTTGCACTATGCTGATGTCGCTACGCCGATGTTGGACGAGGATGGCAAGCCTATGCCGGAACTCTTTGTCCAGGATGGGCTCCATATGACGTCAGCGGGATACGATATATGGACTGATGTACTAGGGAAGCTTATGCATTCAATCCACTAGATTTACGCGCCGGATTGCGAGGCGCGGTAAGCGCTATTTACGTGCGCAATTGGGAAAATCGGACGCTTGTGGTAAGGAGAAGGATATGAAGAAGTCAGAATTTGTTCGTTCCCTGCTAATGCCCGGGGTCATGGCTTCAGTGGTCCTTATATCTGCAAGCTGTAGTTCTAGTACCGATGAGATGTTGGGTGCGGCCAACGACTTTATCTCGATACTGTCCGAAGAACAAAGAGAAAGGACGCTATTCGAATTTGAAGATGCGGAACGGCACCGCTGGCACTTTATCCCCCCAGAGATGTTTCCACGAGCGGGTGTAGGTCTCAAGGAGTTGGACCCCGAACAGAGCGGTCGAGCGCATGATCTGATTAGGTCCGCTCTAAGCCAGAGTGGTTATATGACCACTATCCAAATTATGGAGTTGGAGGACGTACTCCAGGCGCTTGAGGGCGGTGGTCGCTTTGCTCGTGATTCAGAGGAATATGTGCTCAGTGTTTTCGGAACACCTTCAGCGGACACCAGTTGGGGGTGGCGTTTTGAGGGACACCATGTCTCATTGCACTTCACGATTGTTGGAGGAGCTGTGATTGCAAGTTCTCCGGCATTTCTAGGTGCAAACCCAGCAGAAGTTCTAGACGGCCCGGATAAGGGATTGCGTGCTCTGGCGGATAAGGAAGATGTAGCGAGAACCCTGCTTCAAGCATTGGACGCGGGACAGCGCGAAATGGCGATTATTAGTGACGTGGCACCGAGGGATATCGTCACAGGCGCAGAACTAGAGATTGACCCTCTTACTCCTGTGGGTATTGGGGCCACAATGCTTTCTGAAGAACAGCGCTTGCTTTTGATGGATCTGATTACCGCCTATACGTCTGTAATGGCTGAAGGAATTGCTGATTATCGTTTAGAGAAGCTGTATGACGCGGGAATAGACAAGATCGCATTTGCGTGGGCCGGGGGAGTTGAACGAGGTGAACAGCACTACTATAGAGTGCAGGGCCCAACATTCCTGATCGAGTATGACAACACACAAAACAATGCGAACCACATCCATTCGGTATGGCGTGAGTTTAATGGGGACTTCGGGCGGGATCTCCTAAGAGAGCATGTGAGCAGTACTCCCCATTGAGGATTTCTGCACCCCTAGGGGCACTCCGCTTCTCGTAATCTGGCTTTCCGTTAAGCTCCAGGGCTCAAGCAGCAACTGCTGCTGCTGCATCCGTGACCCTTCCGACGATACAATCACTTGCGCCATACTCAGCGCACGATAGCTCTTTTTTGGGCTCCACTTGCGGCCACATGGGTCATGATGGCTGCCGAGGGGCCATTTCTGGCAGCGATGATCGCTCGCATGCCAGGTCCGGAATTCAATCTCGGTGCCTACGGTGTCGCCTTCGCTCTTGCTATTCTGATCGAGGCGCCAGTGATCATGCTCATGAGCGCGGCGACCTCTCTTGTTAAGGATCGGATCAGCTATCTCAAGCTGCGGAATTTCTCGCGAGGGCTGATTCTTGCAACGACGCTCCTTTTACTGATAGTTCTCGTACCAGGTGTCTATCGGTGGCTCACTGAAACGCTACTTCAGCTCCCTTCCGAGATAGCGGACCTCACTTATGGAGCGTTGTGGTTTTTCCTCCCCTGGCCTAGTGCGATTGGGTACCGCCGTTTTTTACAGGGCGTGCTAATCCGTGCGGGAAAAACACGTTTGGTTGCTATGGGCACCCTAATTCGGTTTCTCGCGATGACAGTTGCTGCATTACTAGGATATCTGTTACTCGACATACCTGGGGCGTGGGTTGGAGGGCTGGCGTTGGGAACCGGTGTCACAGTAGAAGCGATCGCAGCGCGCTTTATGGCTGCAGAAACAGTCCGAGACTTACTGGCCGAAGAAGGGAAGTCTGCGTACACAGGTCGTACGGTGACATATCGAGCGATCGCGACATTCTACCTGCCACTCGCCCTTACCTCTTTGATCGGACTTACAATTCAACCGCTCTTAACGTTTTTCATGGGTCGGAGCGTTTCTCCGGTTGAATCTTTAGCGGTTTACCCTGTGGTGCATTCACTATCGTTCTTCTTTAGGTCGGTGGGGTTTGCCTACCAAGACGCAGCGATTGCTCTAATCGGTGAGCGGTTTGAACACTATAGAGAGTTAAGGCGCTTCTGCTTCACACTCGGCGCCGTTACAACAGCAGGGTTAGCCTTAGTCGCCTTCACTCCGCTCTTTCAGTTGTGGTTTACGGTCTTGTCGGGCCTGACGTCTGAACTGACCAGTTTCGCTTTGATTCCTGCGCGAATCATAGTGCCCCTACCCTTCCTCTCGGTCTTACTTTCATTTCAGAGGGCGATCCTTGTCGAAGGCCGAAGAACCCAGCACATCACTTGGGCAAGTGTGATTGAAGTGACTACGGTTGCAGTCCTCTTCCTTACTTTAGGATTTGGCTTTGAAGTTGTGGGAGCGACCGCGGCCTTCACGGCTTTCTTGGGAGGCCGTCTATTAAGCACCGTCTATCTTGTCCCTGGGTGTGCAAGCGTACTGCGTGAGTCTTTGAAGGCGGTGCCTAGGAGAGACGTGTGAGGCCTTCATGATCGGGTGCTGCCGAGAAGCCTAAGCAGTTGCTTTCTCCAACCGCACGAGAGAGCACTATGCACATGGCATCGCTGATGGCTTCCGTATTCTCTAGGTCACACATAGCAATTATTCCAGAGCCGGCCCCAGAGATAGTGACCGCCCAGGCTCCGGCTTCGTAACCAGCGGCTATTGCCTCTTCTGCACTATCGATTAAGGGCAGGCGGTAGGGGACATGCAACTCATCTTCCACCCCGATCCGTATTAACTCCGGATCCCCCAGTGCGAATCCTTGGACAAGAGCGGTTGCACGGCCGAGCGAGCGGACCGCAACGTCATGTCCGACTTCTTTTGGGAGTACGCGGCGCGCTTTTCTTGTCGAGACCCCCTCTAACGGTGCTGCATAGGCAAAGCCAACTCTGGAAGAAAGGTTGAGTGGGACTATGACTGGGTTGTTCAGATAATGAACCACAGCGCAAAGGCCGCCATGTAGGCACGCAGCAGCATTTTCACCGTGTCCATCCTGGCGGTGTGCTTCCACGAACGCTCCCTCGTCATCCCGAGGTTCATTGAGGACAGCTCGGGCGAGGTCGTAACCCGCGAGGACAGCAGCCGCGGAAGAACCAAGTCCTCTTGAAATAGGAATGTCGGATGTTGCCCTTAGGACTCCGCACGGAATCGATCCCTCTTGATTGAGAATTCGCGTGAAGGCGCCTACAAGGAGGTTGTCACTATCGTTCACCTCTAGATTTGCCAGAGCGCCATCCCATACACATTCAAGTGCATTGCCTCCAGGCTCAAAACTGGCCACCAAGTACCGATCGAGTGCGAGACCGAGCGTGTCATATCCACTACCGAGGTTGGATGTGGAGGACGGTAGCCTTACGGCCGCAGCTCTCAGTCTTTCAGTCATCTAAGATTGTTTTATCCAGAAGAGCTTCGAGCTCTTGGAAAGTCGGCTTAATCTCTGAAAAGAGTTTTTTTCGTTTCATCACAGAGAGTAGTTCTTGGGGTGGTTCTACTTTACTGCCGATGGCGGTTATCTCTCCATTGACTCACAGGCTTCTTAATTATTAGCAGCTAGAGCGTTGCCATATTCCTTGCCGCCTTCACGACATCTTCAACTGTGAAGCCGAATTTCTCAAAGAGAATATCGGAGGGTGCTGAGGCACCGAAATGGTCTAGGCCAAGGGAGGACCCCGATGCTCCTACCCAGCGTGTCCATCCGAAGGTACTCGCAGCTTCTACTGAAACTTTATTAGAGATTTCCGGCGGCAGCACGCTATCACGGTAGTCTTTCTCCTGTCGACCGAATAAGTACCAGCTCGGTAGGCTGACAACTCTAGTCGGAGTGCCCTCAGCCTCTAGTCGTTTTCGCGCCTCGAGTGCGACTCCAAGCTCCGATCCGCTCGCGATGAGGATCACCTCAGGAGTTCCGCTTGCTGCCTCTGCAAGTACATAGCCCCCACGGCGAAGACCTTCGGCTCCCGCCAAAATCCCGCGGCGGTCAAGAAGAACAACTTTCTGCCGTGTTAGTGCCAGAAAGCTTGGGCCCTCTGTGCGTTCTATGGCAACTCGCCATGCGATCTCAGTTTCGGCAGCATCCCCAGGCCTAAGATCGCAAAGATTAGGCACTGCCCGAAGAGCTGCTAGTTGCTCTACCGGTTGATGCGTGGGGCCATCCTCTCCAAGACCGATCGAGTCATGTGTGAAGACGTATATGACGGACTGTCCCATGAGTGCCGCGAGCCGGATTGCAGGTCTCATATAGTCCGAGAAAATAAGGAATGTCCCTCCAAACGGGCGTATGCCACCATGTAGTGCCATCCCGTTCATGATTGAGGCCATCGCGTGTTCGCGGATCCCGTAATGGATGTTACGGCCTCCAGGACTGGACGAGAGCAAGTTGTCTGCGCCATTGATGGTGGTCTTGTTTGATCCTGCGAGGTCAGCTGAGCCTCCAATTAGATTTGGTATCCGGCTTGCCACACCTTGGAGAACCTTCCCGGACCACCCTCTTGTAGCATCCTCATTTTCGGCTGCCGTAAGGTTGGGGATATCTTCATCCCAATCCTCCGGAAGCTTCCCCGACATAACCTGCAAGAATTCACTTGCGAAATCAGGTGCTTGTTCCTGGTATAACGAAAAACGCTCCTGCCAGTCTTCCTGAAGTTTTCGGCCATTCTCTGCACATGCAGCCCAGTGCTCACGCACACTATTCTCCACGTGGAATGGTTCTAATGAGGGGTATCCTAGGTTTTCTTTTGTTTTTGTGATTTCGTCTTGCCCTAGTGGGGCGCCATGGGCTGCTGATGTTCCTGCCTTACCTGGACTCCCATATCCGATCGTGGTTCTTAATACGATCAGGCTGGGCCTCTCCGATTCTCGTGTTGCCTCGATGATAGCGCGGTC
>LWDU01040821.1_pt1 | contig 138921 bp, 108 predicted proteins | sample 727161 | NCBI WGS metagenome assembly LWDU01 (sample SAMN04566230, study PRJNA314399) | hydrothermal vent metagenome | isolation source: deep sea hydrothermal plume seawater | place: Mexico: Gulf of California, Guaymas Basin | collected 2004-07-11
CGTTCTGGTGCTGAGCGCTGCCCGCTTTGCCAACGAACTCAGCCCACGCACTTTTGAAGCGGCCGAGGCGGAGCTTGAAGCCATGAAGGAGCAGATCGCCAGCCCCAAGGATTTCGAACGCATGGTGGGCCTGCACTCGGACGAGCCAGCCAGCCGGGAGCGCAAGGGGTATCTGGGTATCATCACAAGGGGCTCGCGGCTGGTCCCGGAAACCGTGCGCGCGGCTCTTTGGGGGCACATCGACAAGGGCATGGACTCACCAGAGGGCTCTCTGCTGGGCCCCCTGCGCCTCCAGGGCGGGGTCTTGTTGCTCCAAATCGGCGCCTATCGGCCCCTGCCCACCTGGGAAGAGATGCGCGACCACATCCACCAGGAACTGCGCCGACGCCTGGTGAGCGATGCCCTGCCCCGGGCAGCGGTTTCCACCTGGCTCGACCTGTAGAATCTAGACCCATGCAAATTGCAAAGATCATCGGCAGCCTGGTGGCCACCCAAAAGGACGAGGGTCTGCGCGACCACAAACTTCTGGTGTGCCAGGTGCACAACCACGAGAACAAGCCAAAGGACCAATACGTCATCGCCGTGGACGCGGTAGGCGCAGGCCCGGGAGACCTGGTGCTCTACGCCACGGGCTCCAGTGCGCGCCAGACCACCCTGACCAAGGACCGTCCCTGCGATGCAGTGGTCATGGCGATTGTAGATTCCTGGGATCAGGACGGCAGCAACGTCTACGAGAAGTGGAGCGAGTGAGACCATGTATCTGGGCCGAGTAATCGGGCGCGTGGTCGCCACTCAGCAGTACGAGGGGCTCGAGGGAGTGCCCTTGCAAATCGTGCAACCCCTGGACGAAACCGGTGCCCCCATGGGCGGCAGTTTGGTGGCTTGCAGCGCGATCTCCAGCGGTCCTGGGGATTTGATCCACTATGTGGATGGACGCGAGGCAGCCCTTGCCCTGCCCAACGAAACCTTTGTACCGGTGGACGCCACCATCTTGGGCTTTGTAGAACAAGCGGTAGTCGGCAATCGCGACCTGGCTTCAGACCTGGAGCCTTCACGATGATCCTGGCGGATGTGATTGGTACAGTGGTTTCCCCCGTACAGATCAAGGCTCTCGATGGCTTCACCCTCTTGATGGTGCGGCCGGTCACACCAGACGGCAAGGCCACGGGCAAGATGCGTATTGCCCTGGACAAGGTCGGCGCGGGCGTTGGTGACCGAGTACTGATGATCGACGAGGGCAACTCCGGGCGCCAGATCCTCAAGGACGCCAGCGCACCGATCAAATCCCTCATCGTGGGCTTCGTCGATGCGGTGGAAGTACACGGCAAGCTGACCTACGACCACCGCCAGACCCAGCAGCCCTAACACCCAGCAAGCCAAAACAATGCAACCCTCTGATCCCTCCTGGAGCGACGAAGAAGCTCGACTGCGCACCGCGATCTGCAAGATCGGGGAGTTGTGCTACAGCCGCGGCACGGTTGTCGCCGCCGATGGCAATATTTCCGCCCGCATGCGGGATGGTTCAATCCTGGTGACGCCCACCGGCAGCATGAAGGGTTTTCTCAACCCGCACCAGATCGCCAAACTTGGTGCAGACGGCACTCCCCCCCCCGTGGGGCCCAAGCCCTCCAGCGAAATCGGCATCCACATGGTGGCCTATGAGGAGCGCCCGGATGTGCGGGCCATCCTGCACGCCCACCCACCCCACGCGGTGGCCATGACCATCGCAGGCATCGATCTGCAGATGCCTGTCATCCCAGAAGTGATCGTGACCATCGGAGGAATCCCCACGGCCCCTTTCGGCACACCGGGTACGCCGGAGCTGCCAGAGACAATCCGCGAGATCATACGCTGCTCCGACACTGTGATGATGAAGAACCACGGCTCGGTGACCCTGGGTACCAACCTGATGGAGGCATTCAAGAAGCTCGACATGCTGGAGCACACCGCGCGCATTCTCTGGCTGGCGCACACTGCCAAAGGCGGCCTCGATCCCCTGCCCCCGGAAGATGTACAGAAGCTCCTGGCCACGCGCGCAGCCCTGGGCATCACCCAGCGCAACACGCTGGAAACCGGCTGCGGCCTGCCCCAAGACGGCAACTAGTCCGCCGCAACGGGGCACTCAAAGCCGTCAGGCTTGAGCACCAGCAAGGAGCAGCCCAGCCTCCCCATCAGGCGTTCAGCTGTCTCACCCACAAAAATACCCGCGCGACCAGCCCGGGACAAACTGCCCAAGACCAACAGATCCGGCACCAAGTGTCCGACGGTTTCCTTGATGGCACGGGCGGGACTCTTGCGCGAAAGATGCACTGTGGGCGGCGCGGGCAGATCCAAGTTCCCGCAGCGTTCCAGAACCGCGACCCGGGTTTCCTCCCGCAGGTTTGAAAGCTCTTCCTGCCAGGCCTCAGGGTCATCCCCTTGGAAGCGTTCTTGCGCTTCTGAATCGTGTCGCCAGGCGTGAACAATGTGCAGCGCGGCCCCGCGCCAGCGAGCAAGAGAAGCGGACCAGCGCAGAGCCTGATCTCCGACGCCCGTCAGGTCCGTCGCCACGAGGATCAGCTTGTGCTCCAGATCATGCCCTGGCTTGACCACCCAAACCGGCGCGGGACACTTGCGTACGAGTTTTGTGGCCACGCTGCCCAGGCGTCGGCCGCTGGGTGCCTGCAGCCGATCGCGCTTGCCCACAAGAATCAAGTCGGCGGACTCGTTGAGAGCAGCCCGCAGCAGCGCCAGCCAGGGGCGTTGATCGGTAACCTCAAGCCGTGTTCTCAATCCCGCTCCAATCGCCTCGGTGACCATTGCGTCGAGAGCCGCCTTGCCCGCATCACCAATGGGCACCGTGCGGCCCTCGTGCCATGTGGAGTGCATGATCGTGATGCGCGCACCCACCTGACACGCCAAGGCCATGGCCTGATTGAAGGCACCACGGGAACCCTGGCTGACTTCTTGGGAGCGGGGCTGGAGTTCAACCCCAACCCACATGTCGAGAATCCGTTCCATGGCATAGGTCGCCGTGCCGGAGAAGAAACGCAGAGGCGTACCCAGGGGCACAGGGCGGGGGAGTCTAGCGTCAGGGCCGCGCGAGGACCCCCCGGATCACACTAAAATTGCCCTCCCGGGGCCTCGGATGGGCCAGATTGCCTCCCGACCCGACCGACCCCTCCCCGACAATCCTCCCCCTACAGGCGCCGGGGCGGACAAGCCGTGCGGGCTGCTTCGATCTCCACACGTCGCTGCTCGAAGCCCTTGCGGCCCATCAGCCCATAGGCCGCAATCTTGCCCGCCTCGACCCCGGGCTGATCGAAGGCATCAACCCCGTAGTGCTCACCCATCACCGCTACGGCCAATTCCATCATGTAGAGGTACTGCCCCAGGGTGTGCTCGGTCACACGCGGGAAGGAGATGGTCAAGTTTGGCCGCTGGGCTTCGGTCAAAGCAATGCGCGTGCCTTCACGCTCGGCCTCAAACAACTCGCCCAGGCTGCGCCCACCGAGGTAGGCCAGAGCATCCCGGTCTCCATACTCAGCAGGAATCGGAACATGGTGGTCTGAATGTTCAATCGCCAACAGGGTGAACCACTTGTCATGGGGCCCCTCAACGAACAACTGGCTCTGACTGTGCTGATCCGTAACCCCCACCGCGCGTACTGGGGTAGGTCCGGCGAAGACCTCTTGACCATCACGGTTGAAACGCTTGCCGAGGGACTCCGCCAGCAATTGGGCATACCAATCCGCAAGATGCCGCAGACGATGACCGTAAGCGAAAGTCACTGCGATAGGCTTGTGCTTTTCCTGTTGCATGCAGGATTGAATCCCAGCCAGCATCAAGGACGGGTTCTCGAACAAGTCGCCGGTCTCACAACGCTCGTCCATGTCCGCCGCACCCTTGAGCAGACCCGCCGTATCGATGCCGATCAATGCCGAAGACAACAGTCCCACAGGGGAGAGCACACTGAACCGTCCGCCAACCCCCTCGGGCACATCGAAAGAAACATACCCCTCTTCTTTCACAATCGGCCGCAACACACCCGCGCTGGCATCGGTGGTAACAACGATGTGCTTAACATGGGCCTCCTTTCCCACGCGCTCGATCAGAGCACGCCTAAAAATCAGGAACTGAGACATGGTCTCCGCAGTAGAGCCCGACTTGGAGATCACGTTGAACAGACAAGTGGAAGGATCGACCCTGTCGAGGAATTCTCCCACCAGATCCGGATCCACGTTGTCCAAGACAAACAAACGCGGCAGGCCGTGAGCCCCAAACATCTCGTGGTAGGGACTGTGCATGGCCGAGTGCAGAGCGCGATTTCCCAGAGCCGACCCCCCGATGCCCAAGACCACGATGTTCTCGAAGCGCCCGCGCTGTTCTTCTGCGTAGGCCAGGATGCGCTCATGCCAGGCACCGCCGGCGGGCAGGGTCTGAAAGCGCAGGTCATCGCCTGCGCGAGCTCGCACCGCCGCCAAGGCCACCCGAGAGGGCTCCTTCAAGGCCTGCATGCGCTCTTCCGTCAGGCCGTGCTCAACACCGATGGCGTCGGCAGAAATGTTCGTCCAATCGATTGAGACAAGGTCCATGCTGGGTCGGGGTGGAAAGGTCGTGAGCCCACTCTAGCCCCGAGCAAGCACAGACCCCAACCCAGGCCGGGCAAATTCAAGGGAGCCGGGACAACATGCCCGTTTGGCCCAGCAAGCGGACAGCAAGCAGCGCCCGGACAGAGCCCGATCACGCCCCGACACCTAGTCACGCCCGGACAACAGGGTCACATAGTAGAACAGGGTCGCAATCGCAGTGAGAGCCCCGGCCACATAGGTCATGGCCGCCGCACCGAGCACATCCGAGACGCCTTTCTCTTCCTCAGCGCTTGAGACAATGCCGGCCTCAACCAAGACCGCCTTGGCGCGCTTGGATGCATCGAATTCCACCGGCAGGGTCACCAGCTGGAAGATCACCGTGAAACTGAACAATATCACGCCCACCCAGGCCAGAGCCGGTAGGTGCAGCAACATGCCCGCGATGAAAATCCAGATCCAAGACCTCGAACCCATCATGGTCATGGGCACCAGGCTCGAGCGCATGCCCAGCCAAGCGTACTGCCGCACATCTTGAATCGCGTGCCCCGCTTCGTGAGCCCCCACCGCAATGGCAGAAATCGAACGGCCATCATGCACCTCTGGCGAGAGGCGCAAGGTCTTGGTACGGGGATCGTAATGATCGGACAGAAAGCCACCCACGCGTTCCACGGTCACCTCGGCGCCTCCCGCCCGGGCCACGGCCCTGGCGGCCTCCGCTCCTGTCATACCCGAGCGTACGCCCACTTTGGCATAACGCTTGAAGGTGGACTTGACCCGCATGGAGGCAAAAAACGCCAGCAGCATGAAAGGGCCGACAACAAGGAAGAAACGAGGATCGAAAAACATGGTCAGTAGCGGGTTTGGGTGTCCCTTCTATTGGGATCGGATCGCTGTGAATTCCACCTCCGAACAGAGGCGGGGTGGAGGGACTACGCCCGAGTCCCCTCTAGCTGGAAACAGGATAAGCAAGAGCCAGGTAAGAATCGAGTTCGAAGGGACATGTAGATGTCTGGAGGACAGAAAAGCCGCTCACCAGCTTCAGGGCGGTTCCTAGAAAAGCCCCTCCACAAGCCCCTCTTCATCCAGATCCACATCCTTGTAGGCCGGCTTCCGCCCAAGCCCCGGCATGGTCATGATCTTGCCCGCGTAGGCGATCACAAAGCCCGCCCCGGCTGCCAGGCGCAGGGCACGGATCGGCAGGGTGTAGCCCGTGGGACGCCCCTTGAGACTGGGGTCATGGGACAGTGAGTATTGGGTCTTGGCCACGCAAACCGGCAGGCAGCCACCCCCCTGCTCCTCGATCTTGCGCAGTTGCACAAGCGCCTCGGGCTCAAGCTGGATCCCGTCCGCCCCGTACTGATTCCGCGCCAAGATCTCGAGCTTCTCGATCAGGGGTGCCTGAGGGTCATAGAGGGGCTGTGCATTGCCCTGCATGGATTCCGCCGCTTCGATGATTGCTCTTGCGATCTCCTCTCCCCCGGCACCGCCCTTGGCATGCACCTCGGACAGGAACGCGCCGTAGGCCCCGCCGGCCATGGCGCGTTCCCGCACCAGCTCAAGTTCCGCATCGGAGTCACTGGGGAAACGGTTGATAGCCACCACCACCGGAATCCCATGGGCCCTCACATTGTCAAGCTGCGCATCCATGTTGACGCAGCCCTCTGCCAGAGCTTCCAGATTGGGCCGCATCAACTCCTCGGGGAGAGGTCGACCGGGCTTCACCTGGTAGCGCCCGGAGTGCATCTTGAGGGCACGCACGGTAGCCACCAACAAAGCCACCTTGGCCTGCATGCCACTGGCCGGCAACTTGATCGAGAAGAACTTCTCCGCTCCCATATCCGCACCGAAGCCGCCTTCGGTGACCACGTACTCGCAGAAGGTAGCGGCCACACGATCTGCCACCACCGAGGAGTTCCCATGGGCGATATTGGCAAAGGGACCCGTATGCACCAGAGCAGGGGTGCCTTCGGTGGTCTGCAGCAGCGTCGGATCCAGGGCCTTGGACAAGAGCGCCGCCATGGCCCCTGCCACGCCAATCTGCTCGGCTGTCACGGGCTGGCCCCCAAAGGTCTCTGCCACGATGATGCGACCCAAGCGAGCGCGCATGTCGGGCAAGTCTCTGGCAAGGCCCAAGACCGCCATCACCTCGCTGGCGGAGGTGATCTCAAAGCCACTTGTGCGCGGGATTCCGTTGAGTTTGCCACCCAGCCCCACCTGAATCTCCCTCAGGCAGCGGTCGTTCACATCCACTACGCGCTTGATCAGTATCCGCTCGGGGTCGACCTCATAGGGATTGTCCAACAACACGCTCGTATCCAGCGCAGCAGCCATCAGATTATGCGCTGCAGTGACCGCATGAAAATCACCGGTCAAGTGCAAGTTGATGTCCTCCATGGGAAGAACCTGACTGTAGCCGCCCCCCGCCGCACCGCCCTTCATGCCAAACACAGGCCCCATGGAAGGCTGACGAATTGTGGCAGCGGCACGCTTGCCAAGACGGTTGAGAGCCAATGACAAACCGATGGTGTGGACGGTCTTACCCTCCCCCGCGGGCGTTGGTGTAATCGCAGTGACCAACACAAGCTTGGAATCTGCGGGGGGCGGTGCGAGCCCGAGGCGATGGTCCACCTTGGCCATGTAATGGCCGTATGGAATGAGGCTCTCGGGTGAAACACCCCATTTCGAAACCAGTTCGAAGAGGGGGCTCAAGTGCGCACTACGCGCAATCGCCAGGTCGGATTGCATGCTCCGGGGTCTCATTGTCATGTCTGTAGCAGAGGGTCTGGCGGCTTGGGGACTCAGTTCGGCGCAAGAATACGGATTTGAGGAATGCTGGCCCGCCGATTGAGCGCGTTGGACCCAGGAGTGTACCATTGGATGACCAAAAAAATCACTCCACTCGGCCCTCTGATCCCACCAACAGCAAGATGATGAAAAATCAAGGACTCATGAAGATCGGGGACTTCGCCCGGGCCTCAGACACAAATCTCCGAACCCTTCGTTACTACGAAGAGCTTGGCCTGCTCGAACCCAGCAAGCGTTCGGAGGGTGGCTTCCGTTATTTCCGCATAGTGGATCTGCACCGGGTGCGCATGATCCAGAACCTACAAGGCCTCGGCCTGTCCCTGGAGGAAGTCGGCAAGCTGATCTCCCACCGCAAAGCGGAAGAAGACCATTCGGCAACCATAACCCAGGTCAAGCAATCCCTCAATCGGCAAGCGCACCTGATCAAGGAACGCCAGAATCAACTGGCTGACCTGCACGCTGCAATCGATGAGGCCCTGCTCAAGCTCAAGATCTGCGCTACCTGCGAGCACACTCCCTGCGAGGGCAACAACTGGTGCGAGCCCTGTATCATGACCCAACGCTCTCTGCCCAGGGCCCTGAGCGCCCTGTTCTAGACTGTTTCGCGCAAAGTGCCCTGCAGGCTCGGCAACGAGCCGCAATCACAAGCCTGTCATCTGATCAAACACCCCTCTACGGTGAAGACTGTCTACCTGGACCATAACGCCACGACTCCGTTGGCCCCCCAAGTTGCCGCGGCCATGATCGAGGTCCTGCAGCAAGCCTGGCACAACCCCAGCGCGCGCTATCCCCGGGCAAAACAACTGGCAACGAGGATCGAGCAGGCTCGAGGACAAGTGGCACGCCTCGCGGGGGTAGCGGCCAGCCAGGTCGTCTTTACCTCCGGGGGCAGCGAGGCCATCGGCACGGCATTTCTCAGCGCAGAACTGTGGGGCCGCGATCTAGCCGAGACACCCCCCCAAGTTGCCCTCTCCACTGTGGAACACCCCGCGGTCAGAGCCTACGCCAGCGCTCTGGAAGAACGGGGTTGGGAGTTGGTTTCCATCCCCGTCAAGGAAACCGGGGCCCTGGACCGCAAGCGCCTCTCCCAGACCCTCGAGCGGGGCCCCTGCTTCGTTTCCTTGCAAACGGTCAACAACGAGACCGGCGTGATCTGCGACCTGGAGGGGATCGCCGCCGAGATACATGGGGCCGGAGGTCTCTTGCACTTGGACGCGGTACAAGTGCCGGGAAAAATCTCCTTGGACACTGAAACCTGGGGTGCCGATTACCTCTCCCTGGCTGCTCACAAATTCAATGGCCCCAAGGGCATAGGCGCCATTCTTGTGAAAGAGGGCGCGCCCTTCACCCCGTTGATGCTGGGGGGCGGCCAGGAAAATGGACGCCGCGCGGGAACCCTGAACACCGCCGGCATCATCGGCATGGGGATCGCAGCGGAGTTGGCCCTCAAGCGCGTGACCGAAGGCACGGCGAACCAGCAGATGGCCGCGCGGCAGCAGCGTCTGGAGAGCGCCTTGCTCGAGGGCATCGAAGGGGCACGGATCAACGGAGCCGAGGCTCCCCGAGTGAGCGCCACCACCAGCTTGACCGTGCCGGGAATCGAGGCCCACCTGATCCTGTCCTATCTCGACACTCTGGGTATCGAGGCCTCCGCGGGTTCCGCTTGCAGCGCGGACCGGGTGGCACCCTCACCGATCCTGCTGGCCATGGGGCGCTCCGAAGATGATGCCTCGTGCACTCTGCGCCTGTCTCAAGGGCCGGGGACCACTGACGAGGAGATCGAGCGAGTGATCGCCGGGGTCTTGGAGGCGACGCTGACTCTGAAGGCTCTTTCCTAGGATGAACCACAAGGAGATTGATCGAGAGACCAGCCGAGTGCATCCGACCGAGCCGGTCGAGTTGGTGCATCTGACCTTGTGATCCCAGGTCGGCGGACCTGACCCGGCTCCGAGCCGCGGCTACTCTCCCAATTCGAACACGCCCTCGTGTAATTCGACGTCCAGTTCGACGCTTGTGACTGTTGTGACGATCGTGCCGATCAGGGGGTGGGGAAATTCGATCTCTGTGCGAAAGGGCAGCATCATCCCTTCGACGTCGCGATAATCGCCGTACTCCACGTGCTGACCAATGCGGCCCAACGCGCCGATTACGGTCAAGCTGTCCTCCGCCAGGATGCCTCCTTTCTCCAGGTCGATGTACAGCGTCCGGGCTGGGGACGACGTGCCGCTCGTGCGGACCAGGAGTACCTTCTTGCCGCCCCCTTCAATTTGCTGGATCACCAGTGCGTCGGGATACCAGTGCCGCCAGTCGCCATAGCGACCAAGGGGACTGTCCAATCGCAGCATCTCGGCACGCTCACCCTGGTGGACGGTCAGGGGCGTCATTGAGGTGAGGGTCCGGGCGGCTTCACCGTCGAATCCATAGCGCTCAAATTGGCCCGCCGCCTCGCTGTCGACCCGAATGCGATTGGGCCACGCGAGCAGGGTGCTCATCTCGCCGGTGATGTTCTGCTTCTCGATCGTCACAGCGCCGCTCAAGCGAAGGGGCCCGAGGGATTCAAGTAGGTCGATGCGGTGAAACTTGGCGACCTGAGCCGCGACCTCGTCGATGTCGGGTAGGTCGAGGGACGGATCGAAACGAAACTCCTGGTGATCGCCCACGTGAAAACCTGTCACTTCCCCCGCTTCGGAACGATCGAAGGCCAGGACTTCACTCGGATTGGGCCGCAGCTTCCAGCGGTCCTCACCGACGTAGGTGAGGGGAACGACGCCTTTTCCCATGATCTCCAGGGCCATGTCCTTGCCGTCCCGGATGATGGCGCGGTACAGGTCGTTCTCGTCGTCCTCCATGTAGTAGCCGAGGTACTGCTCGAACGGTGGGGCTGCCTCGTTCGTGTCGTACGGCACACCCAGAAACAGCTCTCCGAGCACTTCCTCAACCCGTATGCCCGTATGGTTGCCTCGGGACTGGGTGAAATAGAACACCATCGCCTTCTGCTCGGGAAAAACCCAGGCGTGCGTCCCATCCGAGCCCGTGTGACCGAAGGCGACGACCTCATCCTCACCCTCTTCACCCGATTCCGTCCAGAGTTGCATCAGGTACCCGTAAGCCGTGTGGAGTCCAGGCAGGCCCGTCGGTCCCTTCATCGGGTGCGGTCCTGGAGTGAGCGCCCGACGGACGAAGCGCGCGCCGAGCAGCCGTTCTTTCACCGGGCGTCCCTTGCGCCGCCAGAACTCCATGAAGCGACCGTAGTCCTGCAGCGTGGAGTAGAGCCCCTGAGAGCCGAGGAAGAAGGGGAACAGCGGCGGCTCGTCGGGGCCCCAGAATCGAGTCCACGCGCCCCGTGAACCGCCGTACTTGACGCACCCGCGCGAGCGCAGCGGGTGGTCTTCGGCCATGACGCAAGCGCTCCCCTGCATGCCCAGCGGTCCGAGGAGGCGTGTGTTCACGAATTCCGCTGCGCTCATGCCGCTGACAACCTCTATCAGGGCAGTCAGCGTGTCGGTGCCCTGGTCGCTGTACGAGAAGGCGCTGCCCGGTTCAAAGTCGAGCTCGTACCCGGCACCGAGGTTGGCGACGGCTTGGATGCCGTCCAGATCGCGCAGATTCTTGCCGAGCAGCAGGGACATGGGCAGACCACTCGTGTGCGAGAGCAGGTGTTCGATGGTGATGTTGCGCGTGCCCTCAACGTCGAAGGAGGGCAGGTACTCCGCGACGTGGTCGCCCAACTTGACCTTTCTGTCATCGACCAGCATCAGGATCGAGGCCCCGATTAGGGGCTTGGTCATCGAGCGCACGCAGAAGACGCTGCCGGTCTCCATGGCCGTCTGTGTCTCTCGATCGCGCCAACCGTAGGCCTCGTGCAGGATCGAGCGCCCGTTCTTGATGACGAGGAGTTCGGCGCCGACGATCTCCTCATCATCGACGAAGCCCTGAACCAAGTCGCCGAGAATTGCGAGCACGTCAGGTGAGACGCCCTCGGCTAGAGCGCTTGAGGCAGGGAAAGGCGCATCGGGGTTCGCCGGCTCCTGTACAGGAGAAGCGGGTACCAAGGCCAAGAGAAGGCCAAGGAAATAGGGAAGAGAGAGCATAGTGAGGGGTAGTCCTGTGGGTGGGATGAATTCAAAGTGCCGGCAAGGACCAGTACTTCATTGTTGGGATTACATTCGCACCCTTTGCGGGGGTGCCGGTTAGGGAGGGACGCTAGCTGCTGGGAGTTGCAGGCATCCCGCTCGCCAAGGCGACGAGGTGCTCAAGTGCAGCCACATGGGCGTTGAAAGCCTTGCGACCCTTGCCGGTGAGCAGCACCCACGTATGTTGGCGGCCATTCACCTTTTGCTTGCGCAACTTCACATATCCCGCCTCTTCAAGCTTCTTGATCTGCTTCGACAAGACGGAATCGCTCACCTGCAGCGCATCGCGCAAGACCTGAAATTCGGCCGTTTGCAACGGCGCTAGCAGCGCGCATATTTGCAACCGGTTGGGCGCGTGAATGATCGGGTTGAGGCTGGGTGTACTCATACTTTTTTCCGTTGCTGTCTCCGAGTCCGCTTTGGACTGCTGCCCCGATCTTGGGGCATAGTCAAGAGGATCGGATAGGCTAATCAGAGAATGGCCTTCCCCGTTTTGTAGTACTGCAGGACGGCAATCGCCATCAGTGCACCGCCAGCGATAGGTGCCCACTCATAGCCACGTGTTTGATTCAAGAGATTCGCGCCAACGATCAGCGCCGTCGAAAATACCGCAAGGACGAATAACGCAGAGATTTCCTTTACGCCGTTGGGGCATGATCTCAGAACTGCGCCTTGCTTGCGCTTTTGTGCCGCTAACACACCGGTAAGGACGGCAAGTGATATGACGACCAGTTCGGTTTTACCCCAAGCGGAGACCGTCACCATGCTGCCGATAGTGAGCGCTATCGCGGCGCGAAACCAACGGGTTGGCATCGCCTGGTTCAGGCCCGCACTTTTGGCCCTCCTCTATGCCAGTTCCCTCTGTGTTGATGCCGCTGTGATTGCTGTCCATGTTTGTCCTCTTCAGATAGGTTTTCTTCGCCATGAGGGGCCGCGCGATGCTGCGTACCGAGAGGCAGGCTGAGCGCGGCGTCACTTTCCACGATGGAAACTGTAGCCGTCACTTTCCATCGTGTCAAGTGATGGCTTTCCAAAATGGAAAGTGATGGCTCTCAACCGCGGAGGATTGCGGCCAGGCCCCCGGAAACGGCCCTTTCTACCCGTTTCCCTCCGCGTCCAGCGGAACCGATTCGGACTCCCTGCGCGGGTTCCCCCTGTTCCTAGACGGCACGGGGATTTTGGCTACAGGGTCCGGCGCCCTAGTCCAACTCGTCGCTTAAGAGAGGGGCGCTCGACGCCCGATCCTTGGCACTTCCGGTCTGCTCCATCGGCCTATTCATGGCCGTAGGCGTCAAGCCGATATCGGTGAGCGGCTGGGCTCCCAGAGGACCCGAGTGTATCGGGGCCGGCCGCATGGGCGTGGTCGCCTTGGCCGGCTCGATCAATCGCGTGGGTTCGGTGCTGCCGTATTCAGCAGTCAGTCCATGGATGGCCGTCCGGGCCGACTCCGTTCTGGTCCAGAGACTCATGATGTGCGCCAGGACCTTGCGGTGCTCCATCAATTGGGAGACCACATCGTTGATGTGTCCCTCCAGGGCCCCATCCCGCTCGCGCAGGGCTGTGCCCAACCCGCCCGCAGCGGCCAGCCCGTATTGGCCGATGACGTGACTGTGGATGGCCAAGATCGTCTCGGGGAGAAAGCGTGACTTGAAGGTGTCCAGCTCGCGGCGGATCACGTCGCGTGCCTCGTTGCCGAGGCGCCGGGCCTTGATCTCCACGGGGATTCGCAAGGCCGGGTGATTGGCATCGCCAAGCAGGCGGCCGCGGATCTTGTCCAGACTGCGGAACAAGCACCAATCCCAGAACGTACGCCGCACGGGAATCATGGAGCTGTGCAACGGGCCGGGAATGTCCCGATGCTGAATGGCCGTACCGATTCTCCCCAGCGCGTCTTGGCCGATGGAAGAGAGGTCAACTTCCGCTGCATACATGTCGGCGGAGACGTCGCTGGGCAAGAGAATGCCTGCGGAGCCCGAGAGGACCTCTTCGTCGAGGGCCTTGCGTATGAACAGGCCTACTTCGACCTGGAATGAGCGCAGGGTGGTCAGGAGCTGCTCGTCCATCAGAGCCTGTAGGCTCGAGTCGTTGGAGAACCAGGCATCCACGGCCCGATCGAGACGCCGTTCGGTCTCCGCGCAGATCTGTTCGGTGCGGGCCCGGATGGCCGGCGCAAGCTTGCTCTCCAGCCCCGAGAAGGCTGCGCGCCAGTCGTAATCAAGCAGGCGTTGGGCTGCATGCCGCCTGCGCTGCGCGTCCTGACGGCTACCCTCCAGTTCCTCCACACGAACCCGCAGCTCGGTCACCGAGTTGTGGTCGAGCAGGCGCAGGGTGTCGGACATGAGCGACTCAGCACGACGGAGGCTGTCCCCCAAGAAGGCGACCAGGTAGTCGGTGCTGTTCAGGTAGCCGGTGAGGTCGCCGAGGAAGGCATCGAAGTTGGCTTCACCGCGCGGAGTGCTGCGTCCCGGACCAGAACCGTCTCCAGCCTGCAGTCGCGCACTGGCCGCTTGGAGCAGGTCTACGGGGTAGATCTGCAGGCGCCCATCATCCAAGGCCTCCTTCAAAGGCGCGCTCATGGCCAGATTTTCGAAAGCCTCAATGATGCGTAGCGGGTCCTCTTGTTCGAGGCTTGGAATCAACGTGCCGTTGGGGGAGAGGTCGCGCTTGCTCGAGTCCAGGTTGACGACGAGGAAGATGCGGTTGAAGAGCCCAAGCAACTCTTCGAACTCCTCGAAGACTTGCTCGAGGAACAGATTGTCCGACTTAACGATGAAGACAGCACAGCTCGCCGCATCGCGGAACTCGCGGGTCATCTGGTCGTAGCCGAACTTCATTCGGCTGTAGAGACCGGGCGTATCCACCAGGACCGCTCCCGATTCGTGCAGATCGCCAGCCGGTATCCGAACGTCCACTTTGCGAATGGCGGCCGGGTAGTGTTCTGCGGGCTCAAAATTCTCACCCCGCTCCTCGGCAGAACGGATGCGCTCGGCGAGTTCCCCGTGCGCCCGGCCAATGTGCATGTAGAGCGCCGAGGGGTCCGTGAAGCGCTCTTTCTGCCCGTTGTAGCGCGTTACGTCGAACTGGCGTTCTTCGGCATGGGACAGGTAGACCATGCACGGATACGCGGGCAGGCTCGAGACCTCGCTCACGTAGGTGCTTGCCAGGGCGTTCATCAGGGTGGATTTGCCACTCTTGAGAGGGCCGAAAATCAGCACGTAGGCCTGCTGCTCTGCGACCTTTTGCACCAGCACGTCCGTCTGGTGGCGCACCTCCAGGAGCTCCGTTCGGATCTCACGGCATGGTAGATCGGGCGATCCCTCAAGCAGTGCGCGGGAGGCTCCGTCCAGGGGCTCCAGTAGGGGCCGCACAATCGCGTCAAAGGACTCACAGAATTGGCTGAGGAGGGTTCTCATGGTGCTCACCGGGGCGCGCTGGGAAGGTGGAACGGGCCACGGGCCATCCTCGGGTTCCCGGGTTGCGGGCTCAAGGAGAATCGGCCACCAATGGGTAATCCCAGGCCCCAATCACTCGGCCCCATTCTCGAACTCTCTGCTAGACTCGCATGCGTCATGGAGACGGAACACGATGGAATCCGCGCCATCGCCCGCCGTGCCGCAGGCCGTGTACGAGCCGCTGGGGAAGCGCCCCTAGCTCCCACCCCTGGGATTCACGTGCAGGTGCGATCGGGCGCAGGGCCGCAGGGGGCCGATCGAGGGAACACCAAGCGTCCGCTCGTGGAGGCTGATTGCCTCGACAAGCTGTCGGATGGGGGATCCCTGGCCGTGCCTGAGGGGGCGCAAGTGACGCCCCTCGCCCGGGAAGAGGCCTTCCGCAGGGATATCGAGTTGATCCCGGCCAAGCCCCGGCACCACCCCCTGACCGGCTCACGGGCTACTATGGCATCCGGCCGTGCTCCTGAAGGTGCCCCCAAGCAGGGCCGCACCGTGGCCGTCGGTTCCGACCACGGGGGATTCTCGCTCAAGGGCGAGGTGCTGGGCTTCCTGGCCGATCTCGGCTACCCCTCTCGAGACATGGGAACTTGCAGCGATGACCCCTGTGACTACCCCGACTTCGCTGCGGCAGTGGCCCGTGAGGTGAGCGAGGGGCGAGCCCAGGTGGGTATCGTGATTGATGGAGCAGGAATCGGCTCGGCCATGGCCGCAGGTAAGGTCTTTGGCGTCCTCGCAGCCAACTGCTGGAATCAAGCCAGCGCCCTCAACGCACGGACCCACAACCACGCCAACCTGCTCACCTTGGGGGCTGGCCACCTGGACTCGGCTCTCGCCCGCGAGATCGTTGAGACCTTCCTCAAGACCCCCACAGGTCCCGGTCGCCACGCGAGCCGGGTCAAGAAAATCCAAGCTTTGGACCTCCCGCGCCCTTCAATTGGACACCCCTCGTGATGACTCGCCTTTTCGATCCTGACCGCCTAGAAGACCTACTGACTGAAATTGGCCACCAAGTTGTGGCCAGTGGCCTGACAACGGAGGAGGCCTCCGAGCGTCTGGGCTGCTCCACCCTGACCGTTCAGCTGTGCCATGAGAATCTGACCCCCATGGTCTCTGCGGGTGCCTGCAGGATTGGGGGCTGTGGAGCAGACCCCACCGAGGTCGGGAATCTGGCGAGTTACTTCGACCACACCATTCTCAAGCCCGATGCCACGGTCGAGGAAGTGGACTCCCTGTGCGCCGAGGCCATCACCTACGGCTTTGCCTCCGTGTGCGTCAACGGGTGCTGGGTCAGCCGCTGCGCCGAGGTGCTTTCGGGCAGCGAGGTGCTGGTTTGTGCGGTGATCGGATTCCCCCTGGGAGCGACCGTGACGGAGGCCAAAGTCTTCGAGACCCAGCGCTTGGTGGAGGACGGAGCCTGCGAGATCGATATGGTGATCAATGTTGGCGCCCTCAAGGGGTGCGATGATTCCTACGTGCAGGGTGACATTGCAGCCGTGGCCCAGGCTTGCCACCGTTATGGCGCCCGCCTGAAGGTGATTCTGGAGACGTGCCTCCTGACGAACGAGGAGATCGAGCGCGGCTCACGCCTCGCCAAGGCCGCCGGTGCAGACTTCGTGAAGACCTCCACAGGCTTCTCCACGGGGGGGGCTACGCCCGAGCACGTGGCCCTCATGCGAAAGACCGTGGGCCCGGTGCTGGGGGTGAAGGCCTCGGGTGGGGTCAGCGACCATGCGACCGCCCAGGCCATGATCGAGGCCGGCGCCAGCCGCATCGGGGCCTCGGCCTCAGTGGCCATCGTGCGCGCGGACGCCAGCTAAGCTGGACGCGTACTGTCAGCGGTTCAGCCAGATCGTGCCATCGGAGTGGAGTGAGCACTGGCCCCCGTACCACTCCTCGGGAGCGAATCCGGGCGCATGAACGGTCAGGGTCTGCGGGTCCCTCCCACGTATGGAGACCCTGCCGTCCAGGTCGGTTATGCCGACCACGTTGCCCTGGGAGTCCAGGAACTCTGCCCCGGAGACGGGGTTTCTGTCGGGGCCTCGAACCACGAGATCGTCCCCAAAACCGCGTTCCAGTTGCACCCGCACCAGCGTTTTTGCGCCCCCATCCGCGGTCAGGGTCAGGGGCTGTCGGGTCATCTTGTAGCCGGGCAGGCTGGCGGTCAGCCACACGTCTGGATGCCGATAGTACTCCACGGCCACGAGGCCATCGTCTCCCCCATAGGAAGCCCAGTTCACGATCCGCTCCCCACCGGGGGCCGGGCGATAGAGCGTGACCATGGCCTCGCCTTCAGGATCCACCACGCGAGCGCCTGTGTGGGCGTCCAGCAATTCCACAACGGTCTCGCCGGCCGGCGGGGTCCCCAGGCGCCGGAATTCCAGATCGCGCGTGCCGATGGGGACGTGCACCAACCTGGGCGAGAAGCGGGAGGCGAAGACACCAGCCCTGGGCCGCACGCTGACGAAGGCACGGGAAAGGGAATCCAGCTCTTTGGGGTCCATCGAGCCTGCGGGGACCTGAAACGAAAAGCGGCCTTCCTCCGAAGTGTGCACCCAGCGCGTGAGCCCTCCGGCTACGGAGACGCCCAGCCTTGCTGCGATCACCGGCTTTCCCTCTTCGTCGATCAGTCTGCCACCTACCACGAACAAGGAGTCGGGCGTGGCAGGGAGGGTCAATTCCAGTGTCCTCCTTTCCGAGTGTTGCAGGTGGAACTTGGATGTGGGGAGGTTGCCTCCCCCCCCGGGAGGGGAGGCCCGCAGGACGTAATCGCCGGCGGCGAGGTTCTCGAAGCGCGCGAGGCCTCCGGAGTCCACCGCTCGGGCCATAACGAACTGTGGGCCGTTCAAAAACAACTCCACCCCGGTCACGGGCTCGCCGTTGGGCCCGACAGCCTCCACCAGCAGGGCGCCGGCTTGATAGCAGCGGAGGACGAGTTGTTGCGGGACGATCGGGACCTGGAATTGGAGGGGATCCGCCAAGAGGCCGTCTTCGCGCCTTCGCAGGGAGAGAGTGCCGTCAAGCACGGCGTCGGACTCATAAAGGGGTTCGGCGACCTCGCCGCGTTCATCGGTCTCCAGTTGCCTGAATTCCTGCTGCACTTCACCTCCGACGGTGCTTGAAAGACACAACCAGAGTCTGGCTTCGGGCAGGGGTTCCCCGGTCGGCTTGAGGACCTTGACCGGGAGCACCCCAAGGGCCCGTTCGGCGGTCAGTTCGTGGGGCGCCTCGGGGCCCAATTCACGTGCCGCACAGGCCATGGGAAGCAACCGCATGGGCAGTGCAGCAATCCCCGTCACAGGATCCGGGCCGGGCTCGTGCTCGAAGAGGAGAAGGTCATCCACGTCCACGGGGACTTCGTCGGGGACGGCGGCCAGGCCGTCGGGGCCGGTGACCGTCAACCAGGTCCTGCCGGCCTGCTCGGCCAGAGTCAGCCGGATGCGAACGTCTGGCAATGGCTGCCCGCCCAGGCTCCTCACGGAGAGCATCCGCTTGGGCTCCGCTGGGGGGCAAGGAAGGGGCGTCGACGGGACGACTGAGTCTGCGATACGGGCGCTGCGCTGGTCAGGCGGTAGCAGATGGTTCTCGCTCCCCTGCCGCGCAGCCGGGGGTGGAGTGGCAGGGGGGCTGTTCTCGGCAGAGGTTGACACCCGCCGGGCCGGGACAATCTCCTTGCCGTGGGTGGAGAACAGGCCCCAACCGGCCGCGCAAAGGGCGAGGATGGTGAGCAGGGCGGTCGTAGGGGGGGGCAGACGCCGGATTCTTGCCATAGCGGACTCTCTCCGATCGTCAGGGGCAACGATCTGGGGGGGTGCCTTTAGCCCCGGGTGAAGTCGGTGTGGGCCTTCGGGCCGGTTCTTTCTCGCTGACCCCCCGTGGGATGGGTGAGCGGATCAACCCTTGGCCAGGGCCCGACCGGGGCTGGGGTGTGCGTGACGATGGACTCTCGCGGGGTCGCTGGTCATCGAACCGTGGTCGAGACGAGCCCAGGCCTCGAGCGCCGTGTTTCGCGGGGAATGAGCGTCAGGTCCGGTGAGCCCCCCGACTTAGCTTCCGTGGGCCTGAAGCCCCCCCCTGTCACCCCCGGAGACCGTTGTTCTCCACCCACCCGGACTACTGCAATGAACCGACTCCAACCCCTGCTCGCCCGGACAACTGGTTCTCGGCGGGATACCAGGCCAGCAGCTCCTCTTTCGAGCGTCCGTCGAGGAGCGCGATCTCGAGCTGACGCTGTCGGGAGCTCTCGGGGCACAGCGGACAGACGAAGGCGGCGCCCCTCGCGGGTGCCGCCTTCCGACGTCCCTGTGGTCATCCGTATGAACAGCGGGGAGTCCCCGTGAGCGACTCCGAGGGGCCTGCGGGGCTACTCGCCCAGAACGTGCACAACCAAGATGCGTGTGTGCGCCACGTCCCGGTGCTCGAGCAGGTAGATGCCCTGGTAGCTGCCCAGCATGAGATTCCCGTCCGCAACGGGGATGGTCTCAGAGGTCTGGGTAATGGCCGAGCGCAGATGGGAGGGCATGTCATCAGGGCCTTCGGCGGTGTGGCTGTAGCGCTGATCGCCATCCGGGGCAAGGCGCTCCAGCCATGCCAAGAGATCCGCGGCCGCCGTGGGATCTGCATTCTCCTGGATCACCAGGCTCGCCGAGGTGTGCATGCAGTAGACCGTGCAGAGGCCCATGGCCAGGCCCGAACGCTCCACTACCGACCCCACTTCGTCGCTGATCTCGTAGATGCCGCGGCCGTTGGTAGCGACACGGAGCTCCTCCTGATGCTGCCTCATGGGAGCATCCTAGCCACACCCCGGCCTGGAAGCTCGTAGAGAGTTTGTCTATTAACCCCCATATAGAGCTAATTTAACCTGCACTTATTGCGGCGCCTAAAGAGGGCGTAATGTGGATGGACCGGCTATATGGCTTTTAACGACCATATATGATATAGTTAAGGCCCAGTTATGGCAATGTTGTGAGCAGGTTCCACGCAAGCAGGTGCTCTGCGATCATGAACTCGTCATCGGCACGATTCACGTTGTGGTCGCCCAGGTTGGTGCGCTTGGCATCAATGCCTCGCACCCGTTGGGCCATGTGAACTACGGCAACCACGTCCAGCACGCGGTCTTTCAATGGCCGGCCATCAGGTCCCTGGAAGACGAAATCGGCCACCCCTTGCCGGAGGGTGGCCTTGTCCATTTCCAGCGGTCCACTGGGGCTCACCGAGCGCACCCTAAAGGGGCGGCGCCCAGGGACCCAGGCAGGCCGGGAGCACAGACCCTTAAGTAGGGTGCCATCGTGTGAACACAGTAGGAACTCGGCGACCTTCGCTCGGCGAGTGGAAAGGTCCTGGCGCTCCTGAAACACCAGCTCATTCCGTCCCAAATCGAGATTCAGCAGGCAGTTACGCCAGTAGATAGGGTCGAGAAGCAGGGGGTGAACGGACGGACGGAGGTGCATTGCAGCTACCAACAGCCTGGATTCCAGGAGAACCGAACGCCGAAATTCGAACTTTTTTTGCCCCCGGTGGATGGCGGGATGCAGCCTGGAATTGTCGGGGGGCCTGGGCGGGAACTACTCCCCGGTTCTTCTGTGCCTGAGAGAGTGTGTGGGGGCGGCCATAAAGGCTCGGCCATAGGGCTGCCGAGGTTCCACAGGAGGAAGGGACCTTTCGCATATGGTTGCAAAGGTTTTGCGGGAGCCCCCCCCCTGTTCCCTATAGTGACCGAACCCGATGGTCCCATCCATCGGGCTGTTTGGAGATGGCTCCCCGGCGCGGGGGACGCCTTGGCTTGAGAGGTTGGGTCTTAGCCCCACCAAGCCGCGGCGGTCTGCGCGCACACCCTTATCGAAGCGCGCAATGCACCTTCCTGAAACAACCCTCGCGAGCGTCCTCCTGGTGGGGGCGACGAGCGGGCTCTTCGCCTCCCCGGCCTTTTCTTCTGCCGCAACCTCACCACCGACTCAAGGCGACCTTGTCGCCGTGCGAGCCCACAAGCTCCACGTGAGCCCAGGGAAGGTGCTGGAGGATGCGACCCTCCTCATTCGTGCCGGTGTCATTGTCCAGGTCGGTAACGACCTGGAAGTACCTGAGGGTGCACGCCTGATCGAGGGGGACGTGGTTTGCGCGGGCTTCATGGATCCCTGGGGTAGCCTGGGCATGAACGCGGCGGCGACCGTGGACATGGCGACAAATGCCGCAACCAGCGCAATCGATGGGGTGGACCCCTATCTGCATCCCTGGTACCGCAACCGGGCACTTGCCGCCGGCGTCACCGCGGTGCGGGTGCAGGCCGGAATGGTCAGCGCTCGTGGGGGCGTGGGCGCCATGCTCTCAACCGCACCCGCCGATGACCTGGAGGGCATGATCCTTCTGAAAGACTCCAATGCCGCGGCAGGCTTGGGGTTGAGCTCCCGTGGGAATCCCCCGGATGTCTTTGCTCGCATCAGCGCCGTGGACAAGCTCGTAGGCGATATCAACAAGGGCCGGGAATACTCCATCACCTGGGCCAAGTACGCCCATGACCTTGAGGCTTGGAACAAGACCATTGCCGAGGCGGAAGCGAAACTCGAAAAGGACTTCAAGAAGGCCAAGAAGGACCGCGACAAGGAGATCGCCGAGGCCAAGGAGAAGGACAAGGAGTTCAAGGAGGAGAAGTACAAGGAGGACAAGCGGCCCAAGCTGCCGAAACTTGACGCGGAAGACGCCGTCATGGCGCGCGTGGCAAGCGGTGAAATGCCTCTCGTCGTCACCATCCACCGTGCCGCGGAGATGCGCGAGTTGTTGAAGGGCACGGCAAAGTTCAAGCGCCTGCGCCTGGTCATCGCCGGCGGCACCGAGGCTGAGGCCGTGGCGGATCAACTGGTCGCACGGAGCATTCCGGTCATCGTCCGCCCGGCCCCTCTGGGAGCCAATCGTCCCGATGAGTACTCAGGCCACAACCTCGCCCTGGCGGGCCGACTTGCCGATGCCGGCGTGCGAGTGCTTCTGGGCTCGAGCGGCGGGGGATCGTCCGACCTGCCCCTTTTGGCGACCCTGGCCATCGGCCACGGGCTGGACCGTGACAAGGCCCTGGCCGCTCTGACAACCGAGGTGGCGCGCACCTTCGACCTGTCAGGCGAGCTGGGCAGCCTGCGCCCGGGCCGACGGGCGGACCTCCTGGTGCTCGATGGAGAGCCCTTGCTTCCCACGACCACCGTGCGCTATGTCCTCTGCGCGGGGCGCGTGCTGATCTCCCCTGATTCCCGAGACTGAACCCCATGCGAACCCAACGAAGTATGCACACAAAAGCACTTCTCCTCGCCAGCCTGGCATTCGTGGCCAGCACACCTGCGAGCGCCACTTCCGGTGAGGGCGACGCCCTCGCCATTCGCGCCGAGAAGCTCCACGTGGGCGACGGCACTGTTATCGAAAACGGCATCGTCGTCTTCGAGGCCGGGGTCATAACTGAGGTGGGCAAGGCGGCACCCGTCCCCAAGGGCATGGTCCTGATCGAGCATGCTGGGCACCTGAGCGCGGGTCTGATTGCCCTGCGTGAGCATGCCGGTGCAGTCGGCGAGAGCAACGATACCACCCGCGCAGTGATGGACGAGGCCGATCTCGCCTTCGCCTACCGACCCAACCACTCCGAAGTGCAGGGTCTCTTGGAGGAGGGGATCACAACGTTTGTCCTCGCGCCCCGTCCGGGCTCTTTGGTGGGTGGGCTGTGTGCCGTGGCCAAGACCGGCAGCGAGGTGATCTCACGCCGGGCCTACCTCTCGATCTGCACGGGCGCCAACGGCCTGACCTCCAACCGCTTCCCCACCAGCTTGCAGGGTTCCCAAGCCGAACTGGAGCGGCGCTTCTCCTGGCCCCGGGGCGTGTTCGCCAGGGCGGTCAAGGGCGAGCTGCCTGTGATGCTCGATGGGGGGAGTTCGCGAACCGAGGTTCAGCACGCGATCAGCTTTGCGCGACGCCACGGATTGAAGGGCATTCTTGTGGGCTCAACCCGTTTGGGTGAGATGGCGGCCAAGATCCGTGCCGCGGGCCTGGGCGTGGCCATTTCCAACTACACGCCGAGTACTGGGAGGCGAGTGGTGGAGGGAGCTCTGGCCCTCTCCGAGATGCAGGTGCCCTTCGGGTTTGCCCTCGGATCTCCGAACGGGCACCCGGCGAATCTGCGCCTGACGGCTGCGGCCTGTATTCGAGCGGGTCTCAAGCCCAGCGATGCCTTGCGGTCACTGACCTCTACTGCGGCACAGCTTGCCGGAGTGGCAGACAAAGTGGGTAGCGTCCAAGTGGGGTTGGCTGCAGACCTGGTGCTCTGGAGTGGGGAACCCACCGACCCCGGCAGCCGTGTGATGGCCGTCTATGTGGATGGCGATGAAGTGTTTCGGGCCGAAGACGACGAGAACGGAGACGACCAATGATCTGGACCCCCTTCCTGCACGCGGCTTGCCTGACTCTCTGCGCGCCACCCCTTCAGGACGCGCCCGGGGCAGAGCCCCAAGAGCCTGAAGCCCCCAAGGCCGAGCCTGCTGTGACGCCCGCCGCAGATCTGCGCTTGCACGCCGAGCGGGTCTACACGGGTACGGGCGAGATCCTGAAGAACGCGTTGATCGAGGTGCGCGACGGCAAGATCTCCAGCCTGCGCCCCGGTCGCAGCGCACCCGAGGGAGTGCTGCAGGTCAAGGCGATCACCGCTGGGATGATTGATCTTTCGGCCCGCCTGCACTCCAACTTCAACTCCGTGGAGCAGTCCACCGAGGTGCAGCCTCATCTCGACGTGGCCGGTTCGGTCAACTTGTACGACAAACGGTTTGCGCGCCTGGCGCGCACCGGGGTGACCACGATCCTGGTCAATCCGCTGGACCGCAACGTCATCGGCGGTCGGGGCGTGGCACTCAAGACCCACGGCCCCATGGAAGTGGAGGCCCGCCGATTGAAGGGACGACCCATTCTGCGCGGGGCCATCGGCTCCGAGCCCTCTGCGGCAAACCATGCCGCCTTTGGGCGCCCGACGGATTTCTACTCCCGCCGACCCACCACCCGAATGGGTGTCGAGTGGGAGTGGCGCAAGGCCTTCTTCGATGCCGTGGCAGCAACGCGCCTGCCTGAGAAGGACTTTCCCGGAGCGGAGGACCTACGCGAGGCCTTGGCCGGCAAGCGCACCGTGATGATCCAGGCCTGGACAACCCAGGACATTCGCACGGCGGTCTACCTCGACGAGGAGATGCAGCGCGAGGGCTTCGGCGACCTCGATCTGGTCATCGACGCCGGAGCGGAGGCTTGGAAAGAGCCCGCCATGCTGGTGCGCAATTCCACAATTGTGGTCTTGCCGCCCCATACGGCTCGTGGGCGTGTTGGTTCGGACGGCGCCTTCTTCGCCTGGAATACGGCCAGTCATCTCGTCGAGCAGGGCTTGACCATATGTCTCTCTGCCCACGGTGCCGGTCCTGGCCCGGCCACCCTCGGCCATCAGGCCGGGTTTGCCATGCGGGGGGGGTTGAGCTTTGACCAGGCCCTCGCCGCAGTCACCTCAGCACCCGCTGCGGTGCTTGGCTTGTCCGAGCGCCTGGGCGTCATTGCCGAGGGAATGGACGCCGACCTTGCTCTCTGGAACGGCCGCCCTTTTGCGGCGACCTCGCGCGTCACGGGTGTTGTGATCGACGGTGCGATCGTCGTCGACCCACGCTGACAACTCCTTTCAATTCACCGAACACTCCTTCTTCAGTCGAAACCCAAACCACTTCCTCGCGATGATCCAGCAACCAACACGCCTTCTTCAACGGATCGCTCAAACTCACCTGGCCCTCACCCTGGGCCTCCTCGGATGCAGCTTCTTGCTCTCTGCCCAGGCGGAAGCGGGTGAGAAATATGCGGTGCGGGCCGGAACCGTCCACACCCTTGCCGGCGAGGCCATCCCCAACGGGGTGATCGTGATCGAGGGCGGTCGCATCACTGCGGTCGGCAGTGCCGACGACGTCAAGATTCCATGGGATGCGGAGGTGCTGGACGTGCCTCACCTGGAGGCCTACCCCGGCTTCGTGGAGGCTCACACCTCCTCGGGGATGGACCGCCCCAACGAGTCGGTGGCTGTGGCGCCGTTCCTGAACGTGCGCGACTCCATCGATCCGGTGGCCTTCTACTTTGAGGATTGCCTGCGTTCGGGCATCACCACGGTGAACGTCCAACAGGGCAACGCCTGTGTCATCGGCGCCGTGGGTATGGTGGTCAAACCCCGCGGGATGACGGTGGAGGAGATGCTTGTGCGCCCGCGGTCGGGCCTGAAGATCAGCGCCGCGCCCAAGAGTGGTATGTCTCGCGCCACGCAGGCGCAGACCCTGCGGGCGGCCTTCACGGGGCTGCGCAACCACCTGGAAGATCTCGTTCAGCAGAAGCGCAACGGCAACGACTACTCTCGGCGCGAGGCTCTCTACCAGGGCCGCGACCTCTCCGGAGAGCGCGGCAAGGGTCGTGCGATGATGAGCAAGGGCTGGACCGTGGAGGGGCTAGAGCTTGTCCCTCGGGGCGAGGTGGATGAGAAGCAGGAGCCCCTGCTCGATCTGGTGGAGGGGCGAGTCCCCGCCTGGATCTATTGTGGGGCCCCCATGGACGTGCGCCTGGCCATTGAGCTCGCCAGCGACAACGGGTTCCTGGAGCGTACGACCTTGGTGCTCGATGATTCCTGCTGGAAGGCGGCAGATCTGATCGCCGAAGCGGGCGTCTCCGTCGTGCTGGATTCGACCCTGGTGCGCACCGAGACCGACCCCAAGACCGAGGAGGAAGAGGAGATCTTTATCCCCGGTGTGTTCAAGGACAAGGGCATCCCGTTCGCCCTCTCTTCGCGCAACTCCTCCACCGAGTCCTTGTGGTTCCAGGCCGCGATGTGCATGGCCCACGGCTTCACCCGCGCGGAGGCCATGGCTGCGATCACCGCGACCCCGGCAAAAATCCTGGGGCTTGAAGGGAAAGTGGGCTGCCTTTGCCCCGGGGCTGCCGGGAATGTGCTGCTCACATCGGGTGATCCCCTGTCGGTGACCTCTTTTATTGAGTACGTCGTGATCGACGGCAACCTGGTCTATGACCGCTCTGCGGACATACGCACCCAGCACCTCCTTGAGGGCGTCGTGCCAGAGGGCACAGAATCCCACGCTGAGGAGCCGGAAGTGGAGGAAGACACCCGCAAGAAGGCCGGCGATGAGGCCGGCGATGAGGCTGGCGATGAGGCTGGCGACGATGGAGGAAGTCGCTGATGAACCCCCTGTTCTCCATCAACTCCCTGGCTCTGGCGGGCGTCGCGTCTGGAGTCGCACTTCTTGCTCCTGTGGCCCAGTCGGCCCAGGACGTGGCTATTCAGGCGGGCCGGATCTACCTCGTTGAAGACGGCGCCGTGATTGAGAACGGCACCGTGCTGGTTCGCGACGGTCGCATCGTCGCCGTCGGCGATGACGTGAGCATCCCGCGCGGCGTGCGGGTGGTGGACTACGGTCCCGACGCCGTGCTCACCCCTGGGCTGGTGTCGGCGGACTCGGGCTATGGGTCCTCCATCGCCGCCGGACGAACGGCCTCGCCAACCCTGCGTGCGTCCGATCACTTCGACCCCTACTCGAACCTGAAATCCGCTCTCGGCGTCGGCGTCACCAGTGTCTATCTGGCTCCGGCTCGCGGCCGACTCATCGCTGGTCAGGGTGCCGTCATCAAGACTTATGGAGAAGAGGGTGGGCAGAGCCGTCTGATCTCTGACAGCGCTTGCCTACACGGGTCGATTGCCGCCGAGGCGCGCCGCACGCCGGGCTACTGGGAAATTCCGGTCCCCGCCACCGTGGACGTGGGCCTTGGCGTGGAACAACCCCAACTGCCGCGCAGCACCATGGGAGCCATCGTGGCCCTTGAGGAGTTGCTCACCCTGAGCGACGCCGCTCTAGCCGAAGAGTATGGCGAGGAAGCAGGACCCGCACTCAAGGCTCTGATGGCCAGCAAGACCCCATGGCGCATGGGCGCTGGGTCGGTGGGCGAGGTCTGCGCACTGCTGGAGTTCTTCGGCAAGAACGAACTGCCCCTGGTGTTGGATTCCGATTACGGCGCCGCAGAGAAACCCGAAGTCGTGGCTGCTGCTGGTGTGGCCGTCATCGCCGGGCCGCAGGGCAGGTCAGGCACGGACTTTGGCGCGAGCCCGGATTCGAACTGGCCGGACCCCAGCTCCATCTCGCGTCTGGTCCAGGCCGGTGTGCCTGTAGCCATCGTTGCACGCAACGGCGTGGATGTGCGCGCGGCCGCTGCCTTGGCGCGCAAGGGCGGTATGAGTGCAGAGCAGGCTTTGCGGTCCGTGACCCTGACCCCGGCCGAGGTGTTAGGTGTTGCTGATCGCGTCGGCAGTCTGTCCGTCGGCAAGGACGCCGACTTTGCCGTGTTCAATGGCGCCCCCATGCAAGCCACCTCGTCAGTGATCGCCACGTGGGTCTCGGGCGAGTTGGCCCACAAGCCCAAGTCGGACGTCGCCACCGTCCTTGAGGTCGAGGAGTTGCACCTGGGCGACGGTCACGTTCTGAGGCCGGGTCAACTGCTCATGAATGATGGCCGGGTGGCCGAGATCGGTACAGTCGTGGCTCACCCGCGCGGCGCTACGGTGGTACGCGGCGTGGCCGCGATGCCTGGCATGATCGACGTGCTCGGCTATCTGGGCACGGAGGGTTCGAACGGGCGCTTTGATCCGCGCTTCGATCTGCGCCGCATCCTGGAAGCGGGCGACGACCTGGATCGGCGCGTGGCCAAGGCGGGCATCACCACGGTGAACATGGGCGCCAAGTCGGCTACCAGTCCCTCGACCACCATGGCCTACAAGCCTGCGGGCGAAGACCTTGAGCGCATGGTGGTCTCACCTGCGGCCTGCATGCGTCTGAACTGGAACCACTCATCGCGCACGGAGGCGGGCAAGTCGGTTCGATCCACACTGGGCAAGGCGGCTGATTACAAGAAGAAGTGGGAGGAGTACGAGGCGGCCATCGCCAAGTGGACCCCCCCGGCCCCAGAAGAAGCCAAGGACGAAGCCAAGGACGAAGACGAGGACGAAGACGAGGAGGAAGAAGGCGCTGAAGAAGAGGACTCCAAGAAGGAGTCCGAAGAGAAGAAGAAGAAGAAGAAGAAGAAGGGCGAGAAGGCTCCGGCCCGCCCGGTCACGGGCGAGTGGACGGGCGCGGCCAAGAGTGAAGACGGTCAGCACCTTATTCGCATCCGTCTCCTCGAACGAAACCTCGGCCTGGAGGGCACCTTGCGTGCGGACGGGGTTGACGAGTTGATTTCCCTTGAGGGTGTACGTGACGAGTACCACGTGACCCTACGTGGACTCTCAAGCCTCGGGGTTGTGACCTTTGATCTGCAACTTGAAGACAAGACCCTGAGCGGCCAGGCCACCTTGGACGGAGCGACGGCTGACGCAACCCTAGAGCAGGTCTCGGAGGTGTATCCGGTGGCGCAGCGACCCGAGGAGAGCAAGGCTGTTTCGACTCCAACTCCCAAGGGCAAACCCAGGTCACCGGGCATTGATGCCAACCTGGAACCCATCCGACAGGCCATGCTTGGCAAGGGTGCGGTGGTCGTTGCCGTGGATCGCGATGACGACATCCTCGCCTGCGTCGCCGCCTTCGAGGCGCACGGAATCAAGCCGATTCTCTGGGGGGCGAAGAGTGCCATCAAAGTGGCGGGCCAGATCCAGGGCCGTGTGGCGGGGATCATCACGGGCACAAACGTCGCGCGCCTCTCGCAGGCGGGCATTCCCATCGCGTTCGCTAGTCAAGCGGAGCAGGGTGCTGCGGCCCTGCCCCAGCGCGTGGCCGCACTGGTGGCGGGAGGCATGAGCCCCACGGCGGCCCTGCGCTCACTCACCAGCGATGCCGCACGCATGTTCGCTCTGGACGATCGGATCGGCTTCTTGCGAGCAGGTTTCGATGCGGACGTGCTGTTGCTCGACGGCAGTCCTCTGAACGTGAGCTCAACCATCCAGCGCGTCTGGGTCAACGGCGAGGAGATTCGCTGAGGTGATTCGGACCTTGCGCACCTTTTCCGCCCTGGGGGCCTGCGCCCTGTGCGTCGGCGCAACCACCTCGGTTGCGACCGGGCAGTGGGGGAAAGGAGCAGATCGAGGTTTGGCGATCCTGACCGCCAAGGCTTTGGCCGTTCCCCTGGAAGGAACCCAGGCTATCGACGACGCGATCATCCTCGTGCGGGAAGGGAGGATCGAGCACGTGGGGCCTCAGGCCGACACGCTCGTCCCCCCCGGCTATGAAGTTCTGGACGTGGGCGCACGCTGGGTGGCTCCGGGGATCATCGACCTCCACTGCCACGTTGCATCCAGCTCGTTCTTTGTGAACGACCTGAATGACACGGTCTACCTGACCAACCCTGGGCTTCGATCGTCCACTTCGGTGGTTCCCGGCAACGAGCACCTCGCCGTGGGTTTGGCCGCCGGGGTTACAAGCGTCCTCTATATCCCTGGATCAGGGAGCAACGTTGGCGGGCAGGGTGTACTGCTGAAGACGGGCTTTTCCACTTACGAGCAGATGGAGATCCGCAATCCCGGATCACTGAAACTAGCCCAGGCGGGGAACCCGGAGAGTTGGACAGTGGGCGTCGGCCGGGCCTTCATGAACTACAACACCCGCAGCACTTTCCGTCGCGGCATGGCCTACGCTCGCCAGCGCAGTGCGGGGGGGGGCACGGATCGCGCCAAGGACGTCCAGTGGGAGGTCTTCAGCGCTCTGCTCGACCGCACAACCCAGGTTTCCACCCACACGCAGATCTACCAGGTTGTCTTGATGACGATCACCATGATCCGTGAGGAGTTTGGCATCGACGTCTACATCGACCACGGCTCTTTCGACGGCTACAAGGCTGCTGGTCGTGCACAAGCGAAGGGCGTTCCTGCAATCCTGGGCCCGCGGGGTATCGTGCCACACACCTGGGTTGAGTACCGGGAAAACATGATGGTGGAGAACGACACCGACGGTGCGATTCTGGGTATGGCCGCCGAGTATCAAAGAGCAGGACATCAGATGATCGGCTTCAACACAGACTCCCCGGTCGTGCCAGAGCAGGAGCTCCCGCTGCAAGCGGCCATGGCCGTGCGCTACGGTTTTGACACGTCACGTACTCAGCACGTACGCGGCCTGACCATTGTCCCGGCCGTGGCAGCTGGGATCGATGATCGGGTGGGGAGCATTGAGGTGGGCAAGGATGCGGACCTGATTATCACCAGCGGTGATCCGGCAGATCCGCGCACCACGGTTTCCCTTGTCCTGATCGAGGGGCAACGGGTGTACGACATTGAACAGGAGACACGTCGATGGTGAGTTCTTCCCGTATTTTGGCCGTTGCGACCTTTGTTGCGGCCCTGACTGTTGCCTCGGCGCCTGCCCTGGAAACTCCAGGAGAGCAGGGTCTCGTGCTGCTCGCCCGTAAGGTGGTCACGGGCTCATTTGAAGGTGACGGCGTCATCAACAATGGTGCCGTGGTCATCCGCGGCGGCCTGATCGAAGCTGTGGGTCCCCGGACCGACGTAGCCATACCCGAGGGCTATCGCGTTGAAGATCTGGGAGATCTGTGGATCACGCCCGGGATGATCGACCTGCACTGTCACGTGGCGATGGGTATGCAGGATCTGTCGGAGTCGGCTTACCTCACAAATCCCGGCATGCGCGCCTCTGTCGGGATTATTCCAGGCAATACAAACCTGCTCAATGCTGTGGCGGGAGGCGTCACCTCGGTGCTTCACATTCCCGGTTCGGCCACGAACATGGGAGGCCAAGGTGTTTTGTTGCGAACAGCACCCCGCGCATTCGAGGACGCGCTGATAAGAGATCCTGGTTCCTTGAAGTTGGCCCAAGCAGGTAACCCCGAGCGACGGGCCCCGTGGAACCCGCGCCGCTCGTTCATGAACTACAACACGCGCAGCACCTTCCGGCGCGGGGTGGCGTATGCCAAGCGTTGGGCGGAGTTCGAGGCGGGTACCGGTGAGAAACCAGATCGTGACCTGCAGTTCGACATCTTCCGCAGCTTGTACAAGGGGGAGGCCCAGGTCTCGACCCACACCCAGATCTACCAGGTTGTATTGATGACCCTGACCATGGTGGCGGAGAACTTCAAACTGCCGGTCTACATCGATCACGGCACCTTTGATGGTTGGCGCGCGGCGGCCAAGGCCCAGGAACTTGGGGTGGCCGCTATCCTCGGTCCTCGTGGAATCACTAATGGCATGAACTCCCCGGGGTTTGCCTCCTACGACCAGGATGGAGCCATTTTCGGAGTGGCGGCCCAATATCAGAAACTTGGGCACCAGCGGGTCGGGTTCAACACCGACTGCGTAGGGCCACTGGGTCGCGGAATTGCCCAGGAGGAGCTCGGCTTGCAGGCCTCAATGGGTGTTCGTTATGGGTTCGACAACTCCGAGCCCTATGGCGTGCGCGGTGTGACCTCGGTTCCCGCTGAAGCCGCGGGCCTGGACGATCGTCTTGGGCGAGTGCTCCCGGGACTCGAAGCCGATCTCGTCATTTCCACGGGCGACCCTACGGATCCGCGCTGCTCTGTGGAGCGCGTCTATCAAGCCGGACGCTTGGTCTACAACACGGCTACCCAAACGCGGCGTTTCTAGAACCATGACCTTGTCCAGTACACGCACTCTGGTCTGCTTGGCCCTCTGCCTCTTGGGGCTGGGGAGTTTGTCCTCCGCCCATGACGTAAAGAAGGGTCGGGCCATTCTCGCGCGCAAGATTCTGATTGCCGCGCGGCCGGGGCCATCCGTCCTCGACAACGGTGTGATCTTGATCTCTGGCGATCGCATCGAGGCCGTCGGGCCTCGCAGCGAAATCGAAATCCCCGAGGGCTACGAGGTGTTGGACGTGGGTGACCACTGGGTCTGCCCGGGGTTCCTGGACCTCCACAACCACACCGCCTCGGATTTGGTCAGCCTCAATGACACGGTCTACCTGACCAACCCCGGCCTGCGGGCCATCGCGGGAGCCCTTCCCGACAACCCGGGCATGCGGGTGGCGCTGGCCGCGGGCGTGACTTCGGTCCTGACCATTCCAGGCTCCGGCTCCAACATGGGCGGGCAGGGCGTCTTGCAACGAACGGGCTTCCGTGGTTTTGAGGCCAACCTGATCCGCAACCCCGGCTCGTTGAAGCTGGCTCAAGCCGGCAACCCCGAGCGTAGCCAGCCCTGGAGTCCGCGCCGCTCCTTCATGAACTACAACACGCGCAGCACCTTTCGGCGCGGTGTGGCCTATGCCAAGCGTTGGTCGGCTTTTGAAGCGGGCACGGGTGAGAAGCCTGAGCGCGACCTGCAGTTCGACATCTTCCGTAGCCTGTACAAGGGCGAGGCGCAGGTCTCCACCCACACGCAGATCTATCAGGTCGTTCTGATGACGGTGACCATGGTGGCCATCGAATTCGGCTTGCCCGTGTTCATCGACCACGGAACCTTCGATGGCTACCGCGCCGCGCCCCAGGCCCAGGCTGCGGGTGTCAACGCCATCCTCGGCCCGCGGGCCATCCAGGCACCCAGGCCCGGTTCCCTGGACACCGACGGCGCAATACTGGGGGTGGCTGCCAGCTATCAGGAGCGCGGACACACCACCATTGGCTTCAATACCGACGCGCCGGTCATCCCCGAGGAGGAGTTGCCCCTTCAGGCGGCCATGGGAGTGCGCTATGGGTTCGACAACTCCAATATGGACGCACTCCGGGGCCTGACCATCGTCCCCGCCATGACCGTTGGGTTGGACGCCGACCAGGGCAGCGTCGAGGTTGGAAAGTACGCGGACCTGATCGTGACAACGGGGGACCCCATCGACCCGCGCAGCTCGGTGGAGTGGGTCATCCAACATGGGCAAACGGTGTACAGCACCTCTAAGGAGCGCCGCAGGTGGTAGCTTTCGTCGCTGCATCCATGCTGGCCATTGTGGTCGGCACCCAGGAACCCGGTACACCGGGCGGTGGAGGTCTCGCTCTCTTGGCCACAAAGGCCCTGGTGGCGGAGCTGGACGGGCGGCAAGTCGTCGACCAGGCGGTGGTCCTGGTGGCGGATGGTGAGATCGAAGCCGTCGGGCCCCGATCGGAGCTGGAGATACCCGAGGGCTACGTCGTGCGCGATCTTGGCCCCTACTGGATCATGCCCGGTCTGGTGGATCTGCACACCCACGTCAGCGGGTCCGGCATCAACGACACGGTCTACCAGATCAACTCCGGCCTGCGCGTGGCACCGACCACCCAACCCGGCAACCCGAATCTCGAACGGGCCCTTGCCGCCGGGGTGACCACGGTCCTCTACATCCCGGGATCGGGCTCGAACATGGGGGGGCAGGGAATACTGATGAAGACGGGGTTCAAGGAGTACGAGCGCGCGCTTGTACGCGATCCTGGATCGCTCAAGATCGCCCAGGGGGACAATCCCACCCGCTGGGGCTACGGCATGGGCCGCCTGCTCATGAACCACCACCTGCGCAAGGTGATCGAGCAGGGGCTTGCCTACGCCCGGGCCTGGGATGCGTTCGAGGCGGGCACGGGCCAAGAGCCCGAGCGCGAGCTGCGTCTCGACATCTTCCGAGACCTGGCAGCCCACCGCACCCAGGTCTCCACCCACACCCAGTACTTCCAACTGGTGATGATGAGCATTCTGATGCTGGCCCGGGACTACGAATTGGACGTCTACATCGACCACGGCTCCTTCGACAGCTACCTCAACACCGACATCGCCTTGGAGAACAACGTGGCCGCCATCCTTGGCCCGCGCGAGGTGATGTGGCCGAACCCGCCCCGCTATCGAACCGATGGTCAGGTGCACGGCAGCGCCTGGGGTTTCCAACAGCAGGGGCATACCATGATCGGCTTCAACACCGACGCGCCGGTGGTGCCTCTTGAAGAGCTGCCCCTGCAGGCCGCCATGGGCACTCGGTACGGCATGGACAACACGACCATGCAGGCGGTGCGCGGCCTCACCATCGTGCCTGCGACAGTGGCAGGTATCGACCATCGGGTCGGAAGCCTAGAGCGGGGCAAGGACGCCGATTTGGTGGTTCTCAGTGGCGACCCCGCCGACCCGCGCACCTCCATTGAACAGGTCTACCTAGAAGGCGAGAGCGTCTACGACACGGCACAGGACCGTCGTCGCTGGTAGATCAAGCAAGTATTCCTCGACAAGAAACTCACTTCCTCCAATCACGATGCTCATTCCCCTGCTCCTTGCCTGGACGCCGAACCCTGCTCTCCAAGCGGCTCCCGACCTACCCGACCTGTACGCCCTGAAGGCCTCCGTCTTGGAGACGGGCACCGGTGAGGTGATCGAACACGCCGTGCTCCTAGTGGAGGGAGGCAAGGTCATCACAGTCGGTGAGGACTTGGTGGTGGAGCGAGGGATTCCGGTATACGAGTTGGAACCGAACCAGGTCGTCATGCCCGGTCTGGTGAATGCCTACACACGGGTGGGGGTTACAGGGTCTGGACCGAGCGGGGTGCAGCCCTGGATGCGTGCTTCGGACGAGTTGTATCCGGCGGCAGGCGATTACGCCAAGGCGCGCGAAGCGGGAGTGACCACACTGGGACACTACCCTTCCGGCAATGGTATTCCCGGTCGCTCGGTCGTGGTCAGGCCCATGGGGGCAAGCGCCGATGCCATGACACTCAAGGACGATGCCTACCTGAAGGTCATCATGTCCTCGAGCAAGTCGGCCAAGTCCTCATTGTCCGGCGGCTTCAAGGACGCCGATTCCTGGATCGCAAAGGAAGCCAAGAACAAGGAGAAGTGGGACAAGGCCAAAGAGAAGTTCGACAAAGAGGACGACGAGGAGAAAAAGAAGAAGCTCGACCCGGGCCCATACAAGCCCATCAAGGAAGACCCGAAGGCGACCTCCTTCATGGAGCTCCGCGACGGGTCCTTGAAGGCTCTCATCTCCGTGCGCACGGCCGGCGACTACCTGCACCTCATCGATGCTATCGGGGAGGAGAAATTCTCCTGGGACTTGCGAGTGGTCATGACTCGCGACATGAACATCTACCACGTTATCGAGAAGGTGGCTGAGAGCGGCCGGCGCGTTGTGCTGGAGCCCGAAATCTCGCTGCACCCGGGTACCATGCGGCAGCGCAATCTGCCTGCGGAGTTCGCCCGTGCGGGAACGCCTCTCGTCTTGGTGCCCCGCAACGACTCCATCTCCGGTTTCGAGGCTTGGCGTCGCCACGTGGGCGAGATTGTTGCCTCGGGTTTGGACCGCTCGATTGCAGTGCGCGCCATCACCCTAGAGCCCGCAGCACTGTTGGGAGTGGGAGACCGGGTGGGCAGTCTGGAGGCAGGTAAGGACGCCAACATATTGATCTTGAGTGGAGATCCACTCGAACCTGGGACTCAAGTAGACGCCGTGATCCTGGAAGGCGCGCTCGTTAGCGGAGAGATGAATCTCTAATGCACATCAAAACCAACAAGAAGACAGGCAGCTTGAATGCCGCCGCGCTATTCCTACCTCTTGCCATGGGGCTTGTCGCACCGACTACTGCACAGGAGGACGAAGAGCCTGCCGACGAGTGGTTTGTTCTCCAGGGCGGCGACGTCCATACCGGCACGGGTGCGGTGCTGCGGGGGGCTTCTGTGCTCTCCAAGAACGGGAAGATCGACGAGATCGGATATGACCTCTATATACCCGAAGAAGCCGAGATCCTGGACGTAGCGGGCTACCGCGTCTACCCGGGCCTCGTGGCGATCGAGTCCAGGGGCTTGTTCGGCGGCTCGTCCGATCTCGCCAACAGCGTGGATCCATTCAGCAAGAACATGGTCCTGGCCCTGTCGGCTGGCGTCACGACCGCACGCAACGGCTCCGAAGTGGCCAAGTTGCGCGCGGGTCACATTGATGGCCTCGTACTAACCTCTGGCGTCCTGCCCGGTCTCTCCTACAGCAAGTCCAACCCATCCGGGAAACGAACGCTGCGCCAGAAATTCGAGGTTGCTGTTCAGTACCTTGAAGTCTACGCCCAGTGGGAGATAGACAAGAAGTCGGATAAGGAGCTCAAAGAGCCCTCCGACAAGGGCGTGGACAGCTCCATCCTGCGCTACCTCAGGGGTGAGGCCAGGCCGGTGTTTTCCGCTAGCACGCGAACGGATCTCTTGGAGATCGCGCGCCTCGCCCAGAGGTTCGGCTTCCGTCCAATCATCAATGGTTGCCAGGAGGGATGGATCGTCGCCGACGAGCTCGGACGGGCCGGAGCCTCAGCCATTATCACAGCTCGTGATCGCAGCACAAAAGGGGAGGAGCTCGTTCGCACGGGTGGATCGTCCATCGAGAACGCAGCGATCCTTCACCGAGCGGGCGTGTCCGTGACGATCATTCCCAGCTCTGCGGGCATCAGCCTGGGTGGGATCGTGGGCCGAGATCTGATGCACTTGACCATCGAGGCCGGCTTCGCGGTGCGTGGCGGTCTCTCCGAGAAAGCGGCGCTCGATGGAATCACCATTGAGCCTGCACGGCTTCTGGGCGTCGAGTCCCGCGTGGGGTCGATAGAGGTCGGCAAGGATGCCGACATGATCGTCACCGATGGGGACATTCTGCACTACCAGACGTTTGTCCAGTGGGCCGTGGTTTCCGGTGAGGTGGTCTACGATAAGGAGGCCGAGCTCTTCTTCGCTCACATTCGACCTCGCCCGAAAAGCGCTCTATCCCCTGAGGAGCGGGTGGATGCCGGGGAGACCGAAGATGAGGAAATCGAGGAGGATTCCGACGATTCGGACTCATCCGATGAGGGTGGCGAGGAAGGCGACGATAAGGGTGACGGGACCTTCCGCCCTTGATTCCAGAGGCCTACCTCTTCTGAACGCTCGCCGAAGGGCTAGACTGATCCATATCGGGCCTATCGAAGGTCCGCCTGCCACCCTCTACCTGGGACACCTCCTGCGGTCGTCCCGCGCTCACCATCACCTAGTATGAGCCTTCGACACCTGATGCGGGCCTTGGGCCCGGGTCGCAAAGACTCACGACACCTCACCCAAGATGAGGCCGCTCGCGCATTTGACGCCATCCTCTCCGGAGACTCCAGCCCGGTTCTGATTGCCTCGTTCTTGACGAGCATGCGTTGGAAGGGCGTGACGGCAGCGGAGTTGACAGGATTCGCCCGAGCGGCTCGGAACAGGGCTACCATCCCGTGCCAAGGAGTGTCAGGCCTCGTCTGTGTCAGTCCACCTCAAGACGGCCATGACCAGGTCCCGCCGCTGGACCTGGCCGGATGCCTGATCGCGGCCGCCGCGGGAGCGCGGGTGCTGCTCATCACCGACAAAGGTGTTCCGCCACGGCGCGGACTGACAGCCGCTAACGTTCTGGACTCCCTCGGCTTGTCTATGACGTGGGATCCCACCGAGGCAGAGGATTGGGTGGCGAAGGGCCGCTTCGCTGCACTATCCGCAACCGGCATCCTGCCACCCCTGGCTGGGCTGCGAGAGATTCGTGGCGAGATGGCCTTGCGAACGCCACTCTCCACCGTGGAGAAGCTCCTTGCCCCGGCCTCGGCGGCGGTGGTTCTTGCGGCTCAGGGCGGGCCGGTTCTCGGGGCAGCGGCCGAGGTTGTCCAGGGGCTGGGCCACCCGCGAGGCATTGTTGTTCAGGGGTTGGATGGTGGGGTTGTTCCCTCCGTGCGCCGCCGGTCACGGGGTCTGGAGATCAGCGAAGGCCATCTGGTGCCCGTGATCGTAGAGCCGGAGGACTTTGGAATGGAGTGTGCGGCTGAGCCCGAGCTGCCCATGTTTGGGCCGCCAGAGGATGGCAGGGGGACAGGAGACAACCCAGCTCTGGTGGATGCCTCTGGTGACATGACGCGCGCCATCTTGGATGGCGAGCCGGGCTGTGCTCGAAACGCGGCCCTTCTCAGCGCCTCCTTGATCCTCAAGGCTTCCGGGCGCTCCTTGACGCTTGCCGAGGGCGTGGATGCAGCAGTCCGCGCCGTGGATGAGGGCCAGGCGAAGGCCCTGGTGGAGCACCTGCGCCAATTCGGGGCCTGAGCGCTCTCCTAGCCTTGGTCTACCGGGTAGAACCGCACCAGATCGCCGACGATGCCTGATAGGCGGCCTTGCTGAGGAACCACCAACGATCGTGAGTCGGCGTCGGCCGCTGCTTTGAAGAACCCGAACTCCTCGTCGGTCGTGACTAGGACTCCTGGCACCGCCAACTGTCCCAAAAGATTGCGGGTCCACTCTTCAGCGCGCTTGCCTTCCTCGTCGAGCTGTCCCGGGCGGACAATTCCCGCGGCGTCTTGGCGTTCGTAGAAATGAAAGTGCAGGGCAGGGAACGCGTCGGGATCGGTGAGCACGCTTACCACCCACAGCAGGTCATAGCGGTCACGGGTGGGGCAGCGCTGAGTGTTGATCCGCGGCAGAGCAACGCCCGTTTCGCGCTCAACAAATTCCAGGGCACGGTTCAGTTCGGTCGTCTCGGCGCAGTCGATGTTGTGCCAATGCACGGTGCGCCCCAAAACCAGATGATCGGTAAGAATAGGTACCAGTTCTGCTACCGCTGCTCCTACCCAGAGGGATTGTCCGGGGGAGTCATCGGGCAAGGCACCTAAAGAGTCCTTCAGGTCGGCCGCCATGAGAAAACCCGCCTCACGAATCGCCTCGCGCTGCTCCCCCTCGAAGAAGGCCTCTCCACCGTCGTGGCAGTATTCGTGGCCTAGAGCAACCCAGTCGAGAGTCTCTTCCAAGAGGGCCGTTACCATCCCGAATTCTTGGACTCGGCTCATGGAGTCCGTCCAAGGCATTCAGTCGTAGGCCTGCTCATTACTCGTGGGGTATGGACTCTACGCCGAACCGCCCGTAGAGCTCGCTAATGGCCTCTGGTTCGCCAATAACCAGGAGACGATCACCCAGCTGGAAGCTGGTTGTGCCGCGGGGCACAAGGGTCTCGCCTCCTCGCCGCAGCGCAGCCACAAGACACTGCTCGGGCAATTCAATCTCCCGAAGCGCGCGTCCCACAAAACTGCTGGACGGATGGTCAGAACGGATGCGAATGGAGATGTAGCGGTCGCTGCGCAGGAATACCTCGCGCAGCTGGACTTCGTTCTTGGCTGCGAGCCAGTGCTCGATGAAGTCGTCTTGATCTATACGCGTGGCAAGCTGGGCAAGCATTCGTAGGTGCTGCCCCGGGTTCCCTTCGGGGCTCACCAAGAAGAAAACAGCGTGGATCTTGTCCGCCGTGTGTGGCTTGCCAAACACGTCGCCCGTGACGACCCGAATTTCCTCTTGGGTGCGCACGAGAACCATTGTGGGGTGGGTAATTCCCTTCAGGTGCATATGGGGCAGAGCCACCCCCTTGGCGACCGGGGTGGCTCCGGTTGCTGTCCCATCCGTGAAGCCCTTCACCAAACGGTCGAAGGGCACGCCCAAGCGTGGCGCAAGGTCTTCAGCTGCGCGGGCGATCAGGTTGTCGAAGCTCCCCACGTCTTCGGCATCGATAACGTGTGCGTCGAGCACCGCCTCTTCAAAGGGATCTTGGTCACGCAGTCCTTTCTCCTTGAGTATGGATCGCAGCTCGACGTCCAACTCGTCATGACGATTCTTACCCAAGCGCTCAAACATGTGGTAGATGGCGCCCTGGCGGTTCACGCGCTTGGAGCCGTAGTGCGAATACCAGAGCGCACCCAGGAGGATCAGACCTGCGCTGAACAGTGTGGGCATCAACCCCATTTGGGCGATCAGCACGAAGGGCGAAACGATGCCGAAAATGTGCAGGCCTGGGTAGAAGGGCGCGCGGTAGCTGGGGTCGTAGGAAGCCAAGCCGCTCTCACGCATGACGATTACGGCGAGGCACAGCAAGGCGAACATCATCAACTGGAACGCGCTGGCGAGCTTTGCGATCTTGATGGGCTCAAGGAACAACACGACGACAACAATCACAGTAACCGTCAGGGCAATTGACCTTACAGGTGTGCCTTGCTTGGACAGCTTCGACAGCCCCTCAGGTACCAATCGGTCACGACCCATGGCCAAGGGGTAGCGCGAGGAGCTCAGGATGCCGGCATTGGACACCGAAAAGAAAGCTAAGAAGGCGCCAAGGGTGATGACATACAGGCCTATCTTCCCAAACATGACTTCGGCGGCCGATGCCATGGGCGTCATGTCTCCAGCAAGACGGTCGGCGGGCAGTACTCCCACCATGATTGTGGTGCACAGTGCGTACACGAGCAGTGAGGTGGCCAACGACAGGAACACACCCTTGGGTAGGTTGCGCTCAGGGTCATGGACTTCCTCGGAGATGCTCGCCACGTTCGTGACCCCAACGTAGGAGATGTACACCAATCCAGCCGTGGCAAGGATGCCCTCGGTGCCGGCTCCAAAGAAGCCCTGGAACGCAGCGAGGTCCACTTCTGGAATGCCCCGGCCAATGAAGAGGCTGAGCACGATCAAGAGGCCCATCACGAGGATGAACTGGAATTTGCCCGTCTTCTTGGACCCCGCTGCGTTCAGCAACCCAAAGAGCACCGCGAAGCCCGCCGCGATGAAGCGCATGGTTGTGGGGTCGGTCTCACCAAAGATCAAGGCGGCGTAAGCGCCTATGCCCACCAATGCAAAGGAGGTCTTAAGGACAAGTGCAAGCCAGGTACCCAGCCCTCCAATTGTCCCCGCCAGGGGTCCAAGGCTACGGTCCAGGAAGTAGTAGGCGCCACCGGCGCGGGGCATGGCTGTTGCCAGCTCGACTATTGCAAGCATGGCCGGCACGAGAGGCACGGCTGCCAGCATGTAGCAGAGCACGATCGCAGGGCCCACCTGTTCCGCCGCCAGTCCCGGCAGCAGGAACAAACCGGCACTGAGGGTCGCTCCAGTGGCGATGGTGTACACATCGCGAAGCTTGAGTACTTTGGGCAGGCGGGCAGCGGCCATAGGTGGAGATCCGGGCGGCACTAGCCGCCGCAAACAAGCCTGGAAATGAGAGGGTTCAGACTCCTAGCGCTGAACGGTGATGTAGCTGCCAGTGGTGGGTCCTTCGACCTTAGTTTCCTCTGTGCTTCCGGGCCAGCGAACAAATAACCCCGACACTTCGTGCCCTGGGGCAATCCCAAAATGGACGCGCGGATCGTTGGAGGCCAAGTAACTGTAGGCCGGGTCGGCTAAGCGGTACTGGGAGGTAGTCACGACCTCACCCTCAATCAGCGAGCTTGTCTCCAGGCGAACGACGGCGCCCACCGCAGTCTTGAATCGTGCGCCCCGTAGTTCGACGCCGAGCCAACTTCCCGCCCGGGGTGCGACGTTGCGCAGGAGTTTCACGTGTGCATCGCGGTCGACGACCACCACGTCGACGTCCCCGTCGTTGTCAATGTCCCCAAACGCAGCACCGCGGCTGGATCCCACCACCGGGGATGCCGTGCCTTCACCGAGGCTTTCGAAGCGCGTACCTCCGAGCCCTCGATAGAGCAGGTTTGGCTCAGCATAAGGGTCCTCTCCGTAGGATTCGTCGCGGCCCCAAGCTTGCACGGCGCCATTGGCCACGTAGAGATCCAAGCGTCCGTCAAGATTAAAGTCGTGGAAGCCCATGCCGAACCCCGTCAAGCGCACGCTGTCAGGACCCAGGCCCGTCATGTTCGTCATGTCCCGAAAGCGTCCCTTGCGGTTCATATAGAACGTGTTCGTTTCGCGGCGGATGTGGGTCATGAACAGGTCGAACCACCCATCCTGGTTTACGTCCACCCATTGCACGCCCATGCCGGCCTCGGGAGTGCCCGTACTGTTGACTGCGCATCCTCCGGCGAGAGCCACGTCCGTGAAGTTGTCTTTCCCGTTGTTATTCCATAGAGCGTTGGGCGTGGCGTCATTGGCCACGTAGATATCCGTGTCCCCGTCAGAATCGTAGTCGGCGCAGGCAACACCCAGACCATTTCCCGCTGTGAGGTGCAGACCCCGCTTGCGCGAGTAGTCCGAGTATCCGAGCCGGCCTTGGATGAAAAGGACGTCGGTCGATTGCGCGTTGTAGTTGTTAGGGCTGCAGAAATCGGGTTTGTTGCGGTAGTTGTTGCAAGGAGTCTCGATCCCCGGAGACCAATTGAGGTTGTTCACTACAAAGAGGTCGAGCTTGCCATCGGAGTTCGCATCCAGGAAGGCGGTGCTCGTGCCCCAGCGGCCATCACCGACCTTGAGGCGTGCGGTGATGTCCTTGAACGTGCCGTTGCCCTGGTTTTGGTAGAAGCGATTGGGGCCCACGTTGGTGACGTAGAGATCCACGTCCCCGTCTCCGTCATAGTCCCCGCAGGCAACGCCCATGCCGTAGCCGTCGTCGCCAACGCCGGCGGTCTCGGTCACATCCACGAATCCGGCTCCTCCGGGATTTTCCCCAGCAACCCTCTCAACGGACATGTTCTTGAACAGTCGGTTGGTGGGTGAGGTCTGGCCGTCTTCCGGAATCAGGTAGCCCGATTGCACGAAGTACACGTCGAGATCCCCGTCCCCGTCATAATCCAAGAGGGCCACACCACCACCCATGATTTCCGGGAACCAATGGCGATCAGCTGGCGCACCGCTGACGTGTTTCCAGTCGAGGCCGGCGGAAGCAGCTTCCTCCTGAAACCAGGGAGCCGCCGGATCCTGTCCCTGGGCGCTTAGAGACAATGCCGCAAGGCCAACGGGCAGGAGTAATGCGCTGCGAAGGCGGGGGAGGACATGCATGGTGGGTGAGTTTCCAGGGGCCGTAGTGATCATCGGGAAGAGCGGGGGGCATTGGGCGCGGAGTCCTTCTGTGACTCTTGATTCCCGCCGTCTTGTTTGGGGGGTGTCTGCCCGGGCAAGGATCCTGTCCGTGCGACTTCGCGCACATTCTGGCAGAACGCAAGCACGTCAGGGTTGGCTGCCATCACCTGACTCATCCAATTGGCGAGGCGGACGGCCTCATCCATGTCTTGGGTGGAGACCAAGGTCTGTACGTAGAACATGGCCACCTGGGGCTCACGCGGAGCCAATTCAAAAGCACGCTTGGCGGCGCTCACAGCTTGCGTTGAATTGCCCACGGTGAATTGTGCCCGCGCCAAGAAGATGAAAGCACTAGGGTTACCCATGTTGCGTTCCGCATTCGCCATGGCGAAGCGCAGCATCTCACCTTGGCGCCCGGTCTGGGCATACAGGCTTGCGAGCCGCTCAAGCAGTTGAGGCTCGGAGCACCCCAATTGGAGCGCAGTGCTCATGGACTGCAGCGCCGAGTTCGCCGTCTGCGGATCAGGCGCAGTTGGGTCGAGGGTAAATGAATGAACAAGACCCATGAAGTAGTGGGCGCGGCCTAAGTTGGGCGCGATGGAGATAGCCTCCTGTGCCTTGGTTGTGAACTCGTTAACGATCGCTTGGCGCGTCTCCAAGTCCATATCCGTAATGCCAATGGCCATTCTGTTCATCAAGGCCGTGCCCAACTCGATTTTGATGTCTACCGACTGGGGATGAGCGCTCTCGGCCTTGCGTAGGGTCTCGATACCCAGGTCTAGGTTGCCAGTCATCAGGTGCGCCCGTCCCAAGAGATGCAGGACGGCGTGATTGTTAGAGTTGGCGACCAGCATCTCCGTCATGGACTGGATGGCCGGCTCGACCTGTCCCCCCATAAGCATGTTCTCTATCCCCATCATGCGGCGGTGGAAGCCCACCGAGTACTTGTCCAGCCGGGGCTGATGGGGATCGGGCGGGTACTCGGGCCAAGCATTCACGCCGGCCTGCAGGTGGGCGTTGGCGTCCGCTTCGCGACCAAGCTCCATATAACACAGCCCAAGTAGGTAGTGCGCGTGGCGGTAGCCCGGATTCTCTACGACGATTCTCTCCAGAATTTCGCTGGGCTCGATCCAGCTCTCCTGGGCAATGCGAACCTGACAGAGCCCCACACGGCTTTGGGGCCAGGCGACGGGTTGGGGTTGCTTGGCTTCGGCGGTGATGGCTTGCATGAAGGCCGACTCAGCACCCTGAATGTCCCCCTGGGCGAGCAACATTGCCCCCAGCCGCGCTTGTATGACGGGGGTGTTCTTCAGCGCATCCGCAGACTTGCGCATGTCCGCCAGGGCAGCGATCGGGTCTCCACTGGCGTCTAAAGCCACGGCCCGGCGATAGATCCACTCGGCTGAGTTGTCCAACAGCGCGATGGCATTTGTGTAGGAGCGAACGGCGGCGTGATAGAGGGTATTGGCTTCATACACGAGCCCCAGCTCCGCATGCGCCGTTCCGGAGGCCGGGTCTGCCTGAGCCTGGGCAAGGACGCTGGCGATCAGGGCTGAAATCTCCGGGTCCATGTTGTCTATGTCTTCGACTGAGACAGGCGTGGGCGGATCCTGAGCCAATGGCATGGGGCCCAGCAGGGTCACGGAGGCGATGGCGATATGGGAGATCATCGGGATCTGGGGTGGGGTGAAATTGGGTCGAGCAGGGCTGCGTGACGGCTGGGCAGTATACCCGCGTCCGCATGCGAGCTTCAGCCGTCCTAGAGTGTCTGAAATCGAGGATTCCCGGGCCAACGGCCCTAGGACTTGGCACCCCGCTCCAGGAGATCACGTACGCACGCCACGATTGCTTGTGGGTGGCGAAGCGGAAGAAGGTGGTCGGCGCCCTCCAAGACCTCCACTGATCCCGGGTGAGCCGCCAGCTGGGCCGAGGATTGGGCCCAAATGGCGTTGAACTTCTCGCGCGGGAACTCCTCCGGCAGGCCTTCGGCAGGCAGGGACGCTCCGGCCACCAAAGTGCGGCAGGGCATCTGCTGGTCCGAGGGATGGGCGGCGAGCTTCCCGTCACTCTCCAATGAGGTTCTCTGCTCGGCAAGCATCCCAGCGAGAACCCGTGGGCTGCGCGAGAGGGAGGCAATGGCCTCCAAGTTGGCCCGGCCCAAGGTTGTCTCTTCCAGTCCTGGGGCCAAGGGGGGATAGCGGAGTAGGCGCAGGAGTCCCAACCGTCCTGCCCACATGAGCCCAGCCAGCATGGCCGTGCTGACTTGGGGCGACGGGACGCCCTCCCGTCGGAGAGACGGTTCAAGGGACTCGTGGTAGCCATCCACGAAGACCAGCCCTCCCATCTTGTGCGGGTAACGGCTGGCGAACGCGCGGGCGATCCGGGCCCCCTCCGCATGCGCCACCAAGATGATCTTTGAGGCCTCCGGCTTCACCTGCCGCAGGAGCTCCGCGAGTTCGATGGCGGCACACTCTGCGCTCCGCGGCTCTTCACCAGCATCGCTCCACCCTAGTCCAGCCCGGTCATAGGCCATGACCGTGGACAGTTCCGAGAGTGGGCCGATGAGAGGGTCCCAGTGCGTGGACCAGGCTCCGGCTCCGGCTTCGAGCACGATCACCGGCGCACCCTCCCCTCGGGTGCGAACATGAAGGTGGGTGTTGCCTACCCGGACTCGCTTGCCCGGTGCTGGGAAACGCGAGACATCGCGCCGCTGCCCGATCGACTCGATGGCGAATCCCAGGGCGGCCAAGGCCGGGGGGGCGAGCAGAAGCAGAGAATCGACCATGGGTGCGGTGGCAATTCTAGCCCGAACCAGGGGCCCTGAGCCCCATGGTTTAGCTACCCTGAGACCTACCTCGTCCTCCCCCCGAAGAGTCTCCGGCAACCCAACCAAGCCACTCTCCCGTGCAACTCGGATTTGTCATCGACCACACGCGGTGTATTGGCTGCCACGCCTGCACGGTCGCCTGTAAGTCCGAGAACGATGTCCCCGTGGGCAATTTTCGCACATGGGTCAAATACACCGAGAGCGGCACGTTCCCTTCCGTGCGTCGGGGATTCTCGGTCCTGCGCTGCAACCAGTGCACGGAGGCCCCTTGCGTGGAGATCTGCCCGGTTACGGCCCTCAGCAAGCACGAAAACGGAATCGTGGATGTGGACCCCGAGGTCTGCATCGGCTGCAAGGGCTGCACCCACGCCTGCCCTTACGACGCGATCTACATCAACGAGGAGTCGGGCATCGCGGAGAAATGCCATTTCTGTGAGCATCGTACCGAGCGTGGGCTCGCCCCCGCCTGTGCCGTGGTCTGCCCGACCGAGGCCATCATCCCCGGTGATTTCCACGATCCTGAGAGCAGGGTCTCGCAACTGAAGAGGGACGGCGACCTCACCGTGCGCAAGCCGGAAGCGGGAACACAACCCAACGTGCTCTACATCGGGGTAGATTCGGCGGGTATTGAGCCTGGTGAAACCAACCTCTCCCAGGGTTTCATCTGGTCCGAGCCGCCTTCGGGCGAGCGCGAGGCCGCCCAGAGATTCGAGGCTGAACACGGCACAGAGACTGCGCGTACCACCTATGACGTGCCCCGCTCCCAGATCTGGGGCTGGCGGGTCAGCGCCTATCTCTGGACGAAGTCCGTATGCGCCGGGGTTCTGCCCGTGGCCTTCCTGGGCCAGTGGATGGGCGCGGGCCTCCCCTCCCCCGAAGCCTCATTCACACGCGTCATCGCGGCGGCCGTGGCGCTGGTCTTCTTGGGTCTCACGGGTCTGCTGCTCGTCGCCGACCTCAAGCGTCCTGAGCGTTTCCTCTATATTTTCCTGCGGCCCAACTGGGACTCGTGGCTCGTTCGCGGCAGCTTCATCATCCTCGGGTACAGCGCCGTGCTGGTTGCCTGCCTGTTCAGCGGCTCGTGGCTGCTTGCCTTTGGGGCGCTCGTTCTCGGTGGTTGGACGGCGGCCTACACCGCCTACCTGTTTGGTCAAGCCAAGGGGCGCGTGCTTTGGATGCGCCGTGGGCTGGCTGTGCACCTCGTGATCCAGGCGGGGCTCGCAGGGGCATCTGTATTGATGTTGATGGATGCCTTTGGCGTGGCGCTCGAACCGGGGCTCGTAGCGTCCCTGCCCAAGATCCTGGCCGTGTGCCTGGTGACCCACCTGATCGCCACCCTCCTGGAGGGCAAGGCCTCCCCCCGCAAGCGCGAGGCAGAGTATGCCCGCGCCGTTCGGCTTCTGTCCCACGGACCCTACGCGCGCCGGCACTGGGGAGCGGGCGTGGCCCTGGGTGTTCTCGTGCCCCTGCTGGCGATCCTCGCCGGTGGGGCAATCCTTCTTCCGGGCGCTGCCGCCCTGGCCCTGATCGGCCTGTGGGTCGAAGAGGACCTGCTGGTGCGCGCCGGACAGGCCCTGCCCATCAGCTAAAAGACCTATGACGGACGCCCACACAGATCAAGCGATTGGCCGCACCTCCCCTTGGGAACTGGCCATCGGCCCCGAACCCGAGGACTGGGACGACTGGGTCGAGTACGACGGCGGGGCTTGGCCCGAGCGCAAGGAAATCCACTACCGCTGCATCCCGACCATCTGCTTCAACTGCGAGTCGGGTTGCGGCCTGCTGGCCTTCGTGGACAAGTCTTCGGGCGAGATTGCCAAGTTCGAGGGCAACCCCCTGCACCCGGGTTCCCGTGGGCGCCTGTGCGCCAAGGGCCCGGCGACCATCAACCAGGTCAACGACAGCGAACGCATCCTCAAACCCCTGAAGCGCAAGGGCCCCCGCGGGGGCGGCGAGTGGGAAGAGGTCTCCTGGGACGAGGCCGTGGCCGACATTGGCGCGCGTATCGGCAAGGCCCTGCGCGAGGAGCGGCACGACGAGATCATGTACCACGTGGGGCGTCCCGGTGAAGATCACTTCGTCCTGCGCATGCTGCAGGCCTGGGGTGTGGACGCCCACAACTCGCACACCAACGTCTGCAGCGCATCGGCGCGGTTGGGCTTTTCGCTTTCATTCGGAGCGGATCGCCCGTCGCCCGACTACGCCAACGCGAAGTTCATCCTCCTGATCTCCGCGCACCTGGAGACGGGCCACTACTTCAATCCCCACGCGCAGCGCATCATCGAGGCCAAGAACAACGGGGCGCGAATCGCCGTGGTGGACACGCGCCTGTCCAATACCAGCACCCACGCGGACCGTTGGATCTCTCCCTGGCCGGGCAGCGAAGGGGCCATGTTGCTGGCGGTGGCGCGCCTGCTGCTGACTTCAGGTCGCGTGGACAAGGACTTCATGCGGCGCTGGACCAACTGGGCGGACTGCCTCGCGAGCAAGGACCCAGAGGGTCCGCAAACCCTGGAGCGTTACCTCGAATTGCTCGCTGAGGAGTACGCGGAGTACACACCGGAGTACGCGATGGCCGAGTGCCAGATCGAAGAAGGCACGATCGAGTACCTCGCGGACCGCATCGCGGAAGCGGGCAGTGCCTTCACCAGTCACCTCTGGCGCAGTACCGCGGCGGGCAACCTTGGCGGCTGGCAGGTGGCGCGCATTCTGATGCTGCTGCACAGCCTGACTGGCTCGGTGGGCACAAAGGGTGGTTTGAATCCCAACTCCTGGGACAAGTTCGTGCCCAAGCCCAGCCTGAACCCCCCGCCCAACTCGCGCTGGAACGAGAGATTGTGGCCCAAGGAATGGCCCCTGGCCCACTACGAGATGAGCTTCCTCCTGCCGCACCTCTTGCGCGAGCAGGACTCCAAGGTCGACGTCTACTTTACGCGCGTCTACAACCCTGTCTGGACCAACCCCGACGGTTGTTCGTGGATAGAGATGTTCGAACACGCTTCGCGTATCGGTTGCCACGTGGCGCTCACGCCCACCTGGAACGAGACGGCCCAGTGGGCCGACTACGTGCTACCCGTGGGCCTCGCCCCGGAGCGTCACGACGTGATGAGTCAGGAAACCCACGCGGCCACCTGGATCGGCTTCCGCCAGCCGGTGCTGCGTGAGTATGAGCGCCTGAAAGGGGCCAACCCGCAGACGACCCTGGGGTTCAACCCCGGTGAAGTCTGGGAAGAGGCCGAGTTCTGGATTGCCCTCACCCACGCCATCGATCCCGATGGATCCCTGGGTATCGCCAAGTACTTTGAGTCCCCGGACCGCCCAGGCGAGCCCGCGACGATGGACGAGTACTGGTCGGATGTGTTTGGCAACGTCCCGGGGCTGCCGGAAGCCGCCGAGAAGGAAGGTCAGTCGCCCCTGGAGTACATGCGCCGTCACGGCGCATTTGAGGTGCCCTACGCGGGGCGTGAGCGCTACGCCACCCAGGCCAAGGACGCCTCGGGTCTGGAGATCGAGCCCGGCGATTTCCGGGCCGGCTTCAAGACCCTCAGCAAACGCATCGAGATCTTCGCGCCCGTGATGGGGGAATGGGGTTTTGACGAGGGTGTGCTGCCCTCGTACCAGCGCAGTCAGGTGCACTGGAGCGCCATGGATCTGGCCGCCGGGGACCGAGCCCTCCTACCCACCTTCCGTCTGCCCACCCTGATCCACACCCGCTCGGCCAACGCCAAGTGGTTGCAGGAGATCTCCCACACCAATCCCCTGTGGATGAACCCGAAGGATGCGACCCAGTTTGGCCTCAAGACTGGGGATCTCGTGCGCGTTCACACGCAAATCGGGTATTTCATCCCGCGCGTCTGGGTGACAGAGGGCATGCACCCGGGTGTGGTGGCCTGCTCCCATCACGTGGGCCGCTGGCGCATGTTCTCAGGTTCGGGAGCCACTGGCGCGAGCTCCCTGGTGGATATTGAGCGCACGGGCTCGAAGTTCCTCTTCCGGGCGAAGCAGGGCGCGCGGCCGTTCAGTTCAAGCGATCCTGACAGCGAGCGCGTGTTCTGGAAGGAGACCGGAGTCAACCAGAACATGACCTTCCCCGTTCAGCCCGATCCCGCCAGCGGCATGCACTGCTGGCATCAGAAGGTGAACATCCAACGCGCTGAGGATGGTGACCGCTACGGGGACATCAGCGTAGATACCGCCCTCTCGCGCGAGATCTACGAGCAGTGGAAACAAAACACACGCCCCGCCCCGGGTCCGGGCGGACTACGGCGACCCCTGCACATGCATCGCCCTCTGCGGCCCACCGACGACGCCTACCGCATCTGAGAATCTTGCTCTAGCGGAACAGGACCGATAGGCCGTCGGTGAAATTGGAAGTTGCCTTGTCCCGGAACCAGGCCTGGAAGTACCAGGTGTCACCGGTCACGATTGCGTTAGGAGGCGGACCGGGCAGCGAGTTCAATTTCAGCTTGTCCGCGATAAAGCCGCCTGCGCCGGAGTTCCCAAGCATTGACGTGAAGCGCAGGACGGTGCCACCGACACAGAGGTTCCCCTCCGATCCGCCCGGGTTCGGGACGAAGTCCGCTTGCAGGGAACCCAGGAAATACCCGAACTGATTGGTGGGCAGGTTCGAGGCCGTCAGGAAGAAGTTGTTGTGCTGCAGGGCATCGCTTCCGCTCGCGTCCAACCAGCCCGCCTGACCGCTCGAGTTACTCACAGCGGGGCTGCAGTAGCGCGTTGCCGTGACCCCGGGCTTGGGATGACGGTAGAGCCACTTGATCACCTTGGTTGGGAATTGGGTCGTGAGAGTGGGTACATGGCCACCACCCTGAATTTTCCAAAGCTCCGCCGCGCCCGTGGGCCAACATAAACTCTCATAGCGCGAGACCACGGTCTCTTTGCCCGGGACCGACGCGTCCAAGTTGATGTTGGGAGAGGAATTGTCCGGCACGGGATCGCACCCGTCGTAAGCGGCCCACGTGAGCACGCTCTCTAGGGCGCCCGGATAGGGCACGCCGTAGATCCAACCCCCGTTGTACCCGATGGTCGAATCACTGGTGCCGTGGATCTGGAGCACGTGAACCGGCTCACTAGGGGTGCACATGGCGCGGTTCTTGAACGTTGCACCTGCCAGCCCGGCGACGGAGGCCACCCAATCGCCGTGTTCGCAGGCCATTCGGTAGGCCATGAAGGCGCCGTTGGAATGTCCCACGAAGTGGATCCGGCGGGGGTCGATGTCGACCTGCTGCTGGATGGCGGTCACCAGATCTTTCAGGTATGCCGCATCGTCCACGCCGCTATTATCGAAGTCGCAACAGGCATCCGTCCCGTTCCAGTACTGATAGCCGGAACTGTCGGTTAGGCCGTCCGGATAGGTATAGATGAACCCGTACTCCTCTTGGTACGGACGGAAGCCCATATAAAATTCTTGCCAAGCTCCACTTCCCGAGTATCCGTGTAGAAGGACAATCAAAGGGGCTGGTTCGCCGGCTTGGTAGACGTCCGGAACGTGCACAGTGACCGCTCCGCGACCGAGATTTACTGTAAAATCCCCTGAACCCGCCAAGGCCAACGGTGTGGTCAAGAATAGGATGGAAAGAGGAGTAAGTTGGCGCGCGAACATAACGTGTCCACAGATTCTATATTTCCAAACCAACCTGGCACAACAACCGATCCAAACGCCCATGCAATTCACCAAGGTAGCCCGTAAAGAGTGATCAATAATGAGAATTGAACCCTCCATGACAATGGAAGCCATCCTGAAGGCGGCACCCGCAGCGCAACGGGCCTTATTTCAGCGCTATCACATTGGTGGCTGCTCCGCATGTGCTTTTCAGCCGCACGAAACTCTGGCGAAGGTGGCGGCGGACCACAACATTCTGGATGTGAATGAAGTGGTCCAGACTATTCTCCAGGCGGAAGAACTGGACGGGAAGATCCAGCTGGAACCAGAAACGGTCAAGCAGTGGCTTGACCAGGGGGAAGAGTTCTCGTTCATCGATTGTCGACCTCCAGAAGAACGGGAACTTTCACGGATTCCGGAGGCGGAGTATCTCGATTTCGACCACTCCGAGAAGTACATGAGCCTGCCTAAGGACCGCCGCCTCGTATTCGTCTGCAGGGACGGGGAGAGGGCACTACAGGTGGCCAGCTACTTTGTTGGGCACCAGTTCACCAGCGTATTTGGGATGCGCGGCGGCTTACTGGCATGGAGCGAAGAAATCGATCCTTCCGTTCCAAGCTACGAACTGCCAGGAGATTGATTCTCTTGCCCCATTCTCGCCGCGGCCTGCTAGAGTCGATTGTCCGGCGAGGGGCATTGTTCTTCGCCGGGAGCGTCACGGCGGTCTGCGAATCCCTCCATGGCGCTGGTGAGTGGGTCCTGCCACCCCCTCATCTGACGTGCTGAACCTCAAAAACAGCGAAGGCGCGTGGGGCCGCTTCCCTTGGGAGCGGCCTCTTTTCTATTCGGGTGTCGAAGGCCGCGGCTTCAGTCCTGTGGAGCCAGGGCTGTGGGTGCTGGATCGCCGGACAATGCCAGCGAGCGCACATCATCCCCGAAGGCGACGGTAATGGTCCCCTGTGAGGGAGTCGCGCCAGATGGCGTGTAGCGAATTCGGCGTGCGCCGCCCAAGTCCAACGCTCCAATCATCACCCCTGCGAATACCGCATCTGCGTCATAGCGTCTCAGGTAGGAAGGCGTGCCAATGGGGCCGGGGATGGGCTGGCCCTTAGCGTTCAGGACCTCGTAGCCCCCTCCATCTTCGAAGAAGACCACTTGCAGTTCGGCGTTCTCAAGCAAAGCCCTTGCCTGTACGTGGCGAAGGTCCTCGGCCAACAAACTCACCGCACTATCCAAGGTAATGTCCGCCCGCCCGAACCAGCGTAGAATCGCTGCACAGGAGAGAATGGAGATTGTGCTCAGCACGAGCATCAGGTGCAGAAGTGAGATGGTCGAGCGAGGCTTAGAATTGTCCACGTTTGTCATGGGTGTAACCGTCTGTACTAGAAATCGAAATAGGGCTGACCCGTTGACTCGATGCATCCGATGGCATTCATGTGCAACTCACCGCTACACGGATCGAAAATCCAAGCGCTGTGGCCGTCTGCACCAAAAGGCATGCACTCGTCGTCATTCAACAAGTACACGTCTGAGCGGCCGTTGACTGGATTCATGAACCCGCTCTGCTCAAGGTAGGGCCCGAAGGGGTGGCTGGGCTTGACCGCATCACTAACCTCGCCCTTGCCATTGCTGGCCATGCAAAGTTGGCGAACGAGCCAGGTGGAGTAGTGCTTGCGCTCCAGTCCCGACTGCGGTGGCAGGCCGGGCCACTCCCCATGGTCGCGGTGGTAGCCGCCGAGGGCTTCGCGCAGAGTATGCGTGGAGACCTCAGGTGCATGCTGCGCGCTGGGAGTGAGCGGGCTGGAGGGGGCCGGTGAGCGCATCGGCAAGGCCATTACGGCCAAGAGCGCCAGAACCACGGCGGAGAGCATGATCGGGGTTGCGTTGTGGTCTGGGGACGTGACGTTGGACTGCATGGGGGAGGGGGGCGGAGGGGAGCCGGGATGTCCTGTTTCATCGAGTTTTGTGGGTGCGCGTCTTGAGATTCCTTCCACCCAACCCAGAGGGGGCCCCTACCATGGCCCCATGCGGTGGCCTTTCTTCCTACCCGGACTACTCCTTTCGGCCCCCCTGGGGGCCCAGGAATGGGGCGTCTTGACCCCTAACTCGGTCCAGGTCGAGCCCGGCGGATCTGCGAGTGTGCTGGAAGATGGTTCGGTCCTGGTCACCGCTGCGGAAGGTGTCAAGCGAATCAGAGTGGAGTGTCCGGTGGACATGGACACTGTGGGGGCCTTGCGCCTGGAGGCCCTGGCTCACGATTCGCTGCCCGGCAACGGGCCTGGGCATGGCGAGAAGGGCAACTATGCCCTGAGCGAAATTCGTGTGCGTTCGGTCGTGGGGCGCACGTCGCGCTGGATGAGTTGCATCAATCTAACGGCTAGCGAAGCAGCCGTCGGTTGGCCGGCAAATGCTGCGATGGACACGCGTGATGACACCGCTTGGAGCCCCGGCCCTGGACGCGGGCCGCAGGAAATCGTCGTGCAGTTCGAGGAGGCGCTGAAGCGAGGCCGGCGGACCCTGGTTCTGGACCTTGAATTCAATACGGGTGCCGCGCGATCCTTGGGGCGCTTCAGAATTTCGGTAAGCCCCAATCAGGGCAGTTCCGCCAAAGGTGCGGAGGCCCAGTGGCGCAAGACAGAAATCGCCATCAATCAGGCCATCGACAAGGGCGTTGCCTACCTTCTGCATGAACAGGAGTTGGATGGGTCCTGGGCGGATCAGCAGGCCCGGTACACGACCGGGGGGACGGCCCTCGTAGCCTACGCCCTACTGAAGTCTGGCGTGCCCAAGGAGCACCAGGCCGTGCGGCGTGCCCTTGCCTACCTGGCCGCGCGGCCCCCGCGCTACACCTACGAGGCTGGGACGCAACTCATGGCGTTCGTGGCTGCGGATCCGAAGCGCTGGAAGGACCATGCCGCGGGGATCCTGGACGAGCTTCTCGACTGGCAGATAGGCGACTGGGGATATCCTGGCGGTCACGGAAATCCCAGCGCAAATCACAAGGATCTCTCGAACACGCAGTACGGCGCACTGGGGCTCTGGGCTGCGGTGAAGCTGGGCTTGGAGGTACCCCCTCCCGCGTGGGAGCGCCTCGCGGAGCGCGTCATGCTCTACCAAACCAGTGACGGGGGGTTTGGGTACGCCCCTGGGGGCGGGGCTACCGGTTCCATGTCGGCCGCCGGCGTCACCGTCCTATCCTTGTGCCTGCCGCATCTATCGAAGTGGAAGGCGTTAAAGCATGAAGTTGAAGTCGCACAGCGTTCAGGTCTTGGTTGGCTGGACCGTAACTTCTCGCCTACGACGAATCTGGGACACGGGAACAACGCCTGGTTCCACTACTACATGTACGGCATCGAGCGAGTCGGCGCATTTGCGGAGGTCGAGATGTTCAACGGCCAGAACTGGTATCGGGAGGGTGCGCGTCAACTCCTCAAGCAGCAGCGCGGCAAGGGCAGTTGGGGGGACCCCTGGGGTCGCGAACACTCCACTACCTCCTACTGCCTCCTGTTCTTGAACCGCGCATCCTCACCCAAGTCGGGTCCCGGCGGTGGGCGCTCAGCCGTGACGTACGGAGACGACAATCCCGAGGAAGACGTTTCCTTGCGCGCTGCTGGCGATAGCCCGATCACCCTCTGGGTCTCCTCCTTCGGCGACGAGCTGTTCAACAAGTACGTTTTTGAAGGGGAGGAAGAGATTGGATTGCGCGTCAAGCAGGTGGATTACTTGACCCATGGAGGCGTGCTGCTAGCAGACAGTCGAAACGGTGGTGCGGAATGGACTTACACCACCAAGGCCCCCTCCGAAGGATGGGCTCAGCCCGCCTTCGACACGAAGGGCTGGAAATTGGGTGCAGGGGCTTTTGGCCCCAAGGACAGCGCCCGGTTGGCTGTGGGAACACGATGGACGGCTTCGGACATCTGGCTCCGCAAGGAACTTGAGCTTCAACCCAACCAGCTGACCAGCCCTGAATTGACGCTCAATTTCGGCGCGGGGGGAGGAGGCGTGCAGGGCGAGTTGGTAAAGCTCTTTGATGAGGAAAAGGAGTTTGTGACCCACCTGACCGAGGGCTCCGGCATGGCCCTGAACGTGAGTGGAGATGCATTCAGCGGAGACACCTACCTGAGGATTACGCCTCGCCAGCGGCACAAAGTTCGGATTCCAGGCTGGGGTTTCCCTATCCGGGCCAAGCCCGGCGACGGTGAGTATCGCTACCTCCAGTTTGCTTGGCGCAAACCTGCGAACAACGTAATGATCCAGCTCGCCATCGATGGAGCTTGGGGGCGCAGCGTGCGTTACTTTGCTGGAGAGAATCAGATCGCCTTCAATCCCGCGATCGAAATCACATCAAGAGCGCCCGAGCGTTGGACGGTTGTGACACGAGACCTGTGGGCCGACATGGGCAAAGACGGCCATGTGACCGGAATCTCTCTCACGGCCATGGATAACGCCGAGGCAGATTTTGACGCACTCTACCTGGCTCAGTCCAAGGGTGACTTCAGGAGCAAGAAGGGGCAATTGACTGAAATCCCGGAATGGGCAGTAGTGAACCAAGGGGGCCCTAGGCCGGCAGAATTGGGTGCCCTCACTCTATACGTGAACGGCACGATGGCAGCCGAGGTGGATTGGGAGACGGACGGCTTTGAGACGATTCTGGGTGCCAGCGAGCTCAAGGAACTTCTCGTGCCTGGGCGCAACCTGATCGCCGTACATGCCCGGAACTCCAAGTCCGGTCGCAGCCTGGATCTGTCGGTACAGGGCTCCAAGCTCCTTGCAACGGTGACGGGCAACCCAGACAAGGCCAAGCGCGGTGAGCGCTACGCCGCCCGCTTCAGCATGCCAGGCCCCGGGACCTACGAAGTATGGGCAAGAGCCCACGTTTTGGACGAGGCAACGGGCGAGTCTGTAGCCATTGACACAAAGCCGCTCAATTTCAACATCCGCTCCGCCCTTGACCCCAAGATGCTTGAGTACGCCACGGACGGGCTACACAACCAAATGAACGGGATGGTGGAAAACGTCAAGGCGTCATCCTTCATTCCTGGTTGGGAGCCGCACCGAGCTGTCGACAACAACCAGATTCGTGGCTGGGTCAGCATCGATGGGGACATCTCTCCTGAAATAAGCGTCACCCTCAGCCGACCCGTACGAGCGGACGTGCTGCTGCTGAGTCACTCACGCATCGTTCGAGACGATGGCTCCCGCACGACGTTGGCAACCCGAGTGGAGGTCACCGTGAATGGTCGGGGAGATCCAATCGTAGCCACACTCGAGCCCGATCGCCTGACCAAGACGCCGATCCACTTCGGCCGGCCCCAGAAGGTGCGGAGCTTGCTAATCAGAATCGTGGATCAGACTGGAGGCGAGGACCCGACCCTGACGGGCGTGGGCTTTGCGGAGATAGAGTTGCAGGTCAAGGGGCGCTAGCTCTCAGCGGGATTGCGGTGTCTACCGACCGTGTCGGACGGTCATGAAGCCTACAATGACCCCGAGCGAACGGCGCCCTTCGATGAAGACGATCACCACCCACGCACATCCCCGCATTGGCCTGCTGGGAAACCCCTCAGACCTCTACGGTGGTCGGGTGCTGGGCTTCACCTTCGACGGATTCATGGCGCAGGTTCAGTTAGAATTCTGCGAGAGCATCGAGCTCCACGGTAGTGATGAGATTATGCGTTGCTCGCTGGAGGCCCCCCTCGCCGCCGAACTGGATCCATGCGCGGGCAGCGGAGGTACCGAGCTTCTGGCGGCTGCGGTCAAGAGGCTTGTTGCCGCGCACCCAGAGTTGGGAGTCGAGACGCGCGGCTTTTCCCTGCGCTTCAAGACGGACATCCCTCGCCAGGCGGGCTTGTCCGGATCCAGCGGCATCATCGTCGCCGCCCTACGCGCCTTGGGTGGGCATTATGACGTGGACCTGGGACCAGAGGTTCTCGCCGTCCTGGCGCAGGAGGCCGAGACGGAAGAGTTGGGGCTAGTGGCGGGTCCACAGGACCGTGTTTTGCAAGCGCATCGCGGGCTCCTGTCCATGGACTTCTCAGGTCCCAAGCCCGCAGTACAACGGCTGAAGCCGGACCTCCTGCCACCCCTGTTGCTGGCATGGGACCCAGAGCCGGGACAATCCTCGGGGGATGTGCACGCCAGCGTCCTCTCCCGTTGGGAAGCTGGGGACGAGCTTGTGCGAGAGGTCATGCGAGAGTTGCCCGAACTAGTGGTAGAGGGGGTCGCCGCTCTCCAAGGGGGCGACCATGCGCGCCTCGTTGCTCTGATGGACCGCAACTTCGAGCTGCGCCGCTCGGTCTTCGACATCGCCCCGCGTGACCAGGAGCTTGTTACCCTGGGGCGGGATTATGGCGCGGGTGCGAAGCTCTGTGGTTCAGGCGGCTCTGCGGTATTCATGCACACCGACCCGGGTGCCTTGAGCCGTTTGGCTCAAGTCCTGAGCCAGGCCGGGTGGAGTAGTTTGTTTCCCCAAGTCGTCGGTGACGAGTCCTGACCATGAAGGTTGTTGTCTTGGCCGCGGGATTTGCGACCCGCCTCTATCCGCTCACCCGGAACTGCCCCAAGCCCTTGTTGGACGTGGCGGGGAAGCCCGTACTCACTAGGCTGCTCGACCGGGTCCTGGCCTTGGAAGAGGTGGACGAGGTTGTAGTGGTGACGAACGATCGATTCCGAGAGGCCTTCGAAGAATGGGCGGCGGGTTATGGGACTCATGTCTCCCTGCGAATCCTGAGCGATGGCACAGATACCAACGAGAACCGACTGGGGGCAGTGGCCGACATGGCACTGGGGATTGAAGCCCTCGCTGATCTCGGCGCTCCTGTGCTGGTGGTGGCCGGAGACAACCTGATCGACTTTGACCTCGGGCCTTATGCCGAACGCTTTGGGCAAGAGCAGCGCACCCTCTTGCTGGTTCGGGAGATTCCCTCCCCCGTTCCCCCTGGGCGCTACAGCGAGGTCTCATTGGCCGAAAACGGCACCATTGCGGGTTTTCGCGAGAAGCCCGATGACCCTCAATCCAATCTAAGCGCGGTTTGCCTCTACTTCTTTCCGGGGTCGATCCGTAGCGAACTGGCGCAGTACGCGTCCGAAAACCACAATCTCGACGCACCCGGCTACTTCCTAGAGTGGCTGCATGCGCATCATCCCATGGGGGCCGCTCCCATCACTGGGACCTTCCACGACATTGGCAACCTTGAGACCCTAGAGATCGCCCGCGCGGCATTCACAACCGATGACTGACAGCAACACCATTGGAGTAGGCATCGTCGGGGCTGGATTTCTAGCCCAGACCCGAGCCCGTTGCTATGGACGGGTACGGGACGCGCGCATTTTGGCCGTTGCCTCGCGGACCCAGGCGCGCGGTGAAGAGTACGCCAAGGCCCATGGCGTCCCGGCAGTCTGCGAAGACATCGATGACCTGCTGGCCAGACCAGACATCCAGATCGTCGACCTTTGCGTGCCGAACCATCTGCACCGTCCCTTTGCCGAAAAGGCCGCGGAAGCGGGCAAGCACATCGTGTGCACGAAACCATTGACCGCTTACGTCGGGCAGGACCTGCCCGAGGGGGCAGAAGACGAAGAAGTCTCAAACACGTCGCGCCCCGAAATGCTCAAGGTTGCTTTGGCCGATGCCCAGGCCATGGTGGACAGTGCGCGGGCGGCAGGCGTCCAGTTGATGTACGGCGAGAATTGGGTGCACGCTCCGTCCTTCCGTCGCGCCCAAGAGCTCCTCAGCTCTTCGGGGGCCGTCGCCTTGGAGATGCGTGGCTGGGAAACCCACTCAGGATCCCACACCCCCTACGCCAAGCTCTGGCGCTACAACGGCGGGGGCGCGCTGATTCGACTGGCCGCTCACCCCATCGGCGCCATGGTGGCTCTCAAGAAGGCAGAGGGGCAGAGTCGCGGCGAACCGATCGTTCCCGTGGAGGTGAACTGTGAGGTAGCGGACCTCTCCCGGGCGGCATCGGCAGGGCCGGAACCGCAAATTACAACAGGCTGGGTCGACGTGGAGAACTGGGGCTGCCTGACCATTCGATTCTCCGATGGGACCCGCGGCGTAGCGATTGGTTCGGACAATCAACTCGGCGGGATGGAGAGCCACCTGAAGGTTCTCGCCTCAACCTGCCAGTTCGAGATCAATCTCTCGCCCAACAACATGCTCCGCTCCTATGCCGTGGAGGACGGTGCCTTCGGGGAAGAGTACGTGATGGAGAAAGCGAGTACGCAAGCTGGCTGGAACACGCCTATTCCGGACGAGGATTGGTGCTCGGGCCACCAAGCCATGTGCGACGAGTTCGTGGCGGCAGTGCGAGAAGGGCGCTCCACTCCGTCAGACGGGGAGCTGGGGCTAGAAGTCACGCGCATCATCTACTCGGGATACGTCTCAGCGGCCGAGGGTCGGCGAGTGGCCCTGCGGTGAGACGTCCTTCCTTGCGACTTGCCCTCGGGCTCCAGCTCCTTGCGGTGCTCACTGGATGCGGCCAAGCACCCGCGGACGAACGCCCTAGCCTGGTGCTCGTACTTGCTGATGATCAGCGGTTCGACACCCTCTCTTGTGCGGGGGGCAAGCACGTCCAGACTCCGTGCCTGGATAAAATTGCCGCTGAAGGCGCCTTCTTCGAGCGGGCCTACGTCACAACTTCGCTTTGTTGCCCAGCGCGCGCGGGCATCTTGACCGGTCTGTATGCCCACAAGACGCAGATTCGCAGCAACGAAGATGATGCGAAATTTCTGGCTTCGGGCCTGGGATTTCCAGAGCTGCTGCAGAAAGAAGGCTACGCCACAGGGTTCTTTGGGAAGTGGCACATCCCCAACCCTGGCGCCATGCCCCAGCCCGGTTTCGATCGTTGGGTCAGTTTCGACGGGCAGGGCCAGTACCTCGATGAGACGTTCAATATTGATGGTGAGCGCAGGCAGTTGCTGGGATTCAACACCGATCGGCTCTTCGACCTTGCTCTTGACTGGATAAACGAACAAGGGGACCGCCCCTATCTCGCCATCATCTCACTCAAGAACCTTCACCGGCCTCCGATCCTTCCCAGGCGCCATCGCGGATCACTGGCGAATCAGGAGTGGCCGCTTCCTGAGAGCGCCCACGATCCTGTTGAGGAGTTGCCTGCTTTCGTGCAGCGCGTGCGCACCACCCTGCGCAACCGATTCTTCGACGACGAGGGCCTGACGCACGAGATGTCCGTGCGCGGGTACTACCAAATGATGTTGTCACTGGACGACAACGTCGGCCGCTTGACGGCCGCCCTCGACGAGAACGGCACAGCCGAACGAACGGCGCTCTTCGTAACGAGCGACGGCGGTTTCATGTGGGGTGAGCATGGCCTCTACCGCAAGCGCACAGCCTACGAGCCGTCCATCCACGTTCCCCTCCTGGTGCGCTTCCCGCGCGAGATTGCAGCCGGTACTTCGCTGACCGACTTGGCCCTCAATGTCGACATCGCGCCAACCATGCTCGATCTGGCCGGAGCCGCCATCCCCAGCACCTACCAAGGTAAGTCCATGCGGGATCTTTGGGGCGCGGGCACCCAGGACTGGCGAAAGGACCTGCTCTATATCGATGGTTGGGGCAAGTTCGTGGACGGCCCCCAGGAGCTGGCTGTATGCACGCAGCGCTACAAGTACGTTCGCTATCGGCGCGATGTCGTAGAGGAGGCGTTGTTTGATTTGGAATTGGACCCTGACGAGCGGGACAATATTGCGGGGCAGACGGAGCATGCAACACGCCTTGCAGCAATGGCGCAGCGCATGGGTGAGTTGTTGGTGGAGCTTGAGGCGCCGTTGACCTGGATGGATGCCGTGGAGCCGGGGAGCGCCGAGCACCCAGGCCGGTGAATGACCTGCTAGGCTAGGCGTCCCTTCGCACGGGAACCATGCAGACGCTCAACCCCATTCCCTTCTGCCTACCCCTCCTGGCTTGCGCCGTAGATCCGCCGCAGGCGCAGTCGCTTCCGGTCGGTGACACGCGCCCCAATGTCGTGCTGGTCATGACGGACGATCAGGGGTTCGGCGACTTCGGGTTCGCGGGCAACCCGGTCATCTCGACCCCCAATCTGGACGCGATGGCGGGGCGCAGTGCGCGCATGGAGACTTTCTACGTCAGTCCGGTGTGTGCCCCGACTCGTGCATCCTTGATGACGGGCCGCTGGTGCCAGCGCACGCGGGCGATCGACACTTACATCGGCCGCGCGATGCTCGAGCCCGAAGAGCGCACCGTTGCCGAGTATCTGAAGGCCGCTGGTTGGGGGACGGGGATATTTGGCAAATGGCACCTGGGGGACTGCTATCCCATGCGAGCCATGGACCAGGGGTTCGGGGAGTCACTGGTACATCGCGGCGGGGGAATAGGCCAACCCAGCGACCCTCTTGGGGCTGAAGCGGATTACACCGACGCCGTGCTCTTCAGGAATGGCGAGGCGGTCTCCACCTCCGGCTACTGCACGGACGTGTACTTCGACGCGGCCATCGACTTCATGCGCGAGCGCAAGGCAGCCGACCAGCCGTTCTTCGCCTATGTGGCGACCAACGCTCCGCACGGACCCTTCGGAGACGTGCCCGAGGAGCTCTACCAGAAGTACATGAAAGCGGACCTCTCACCGGGTGCCTTCCCCGACAGCGTGGGCCACCCGCTTCCGGCCAAGAACGACGCAGACAAGCTGGCGCGTATATTCGCCATGATCGAGAACATCGACCAGAACGTCGGCAAGCTCTTTGCCGCGCTCGAGGACATGGACGCCCTCGACAACACCCTGGTGCTGTTCATGGTGGACAACGGCCCCAACACCCAGCGCTACGTGGCGGGCATGCGGGGGATGAAATCCCACGTACACGAAGGAGGCGTGCGCTCGCCCCTGCTTGCCCACTGGCCCGGGCGTTTGAAGGCTGGGCATGGCAGCGATCGCATCAGTGCCCACGTGGACGTGCTACCCACGATCCTGGACGCCTGTGACGTGGACTTGCCCAGGGATGCTGGGCTCGACGGCCGCAGCATCTTGCCTCTGCTTGAAGGGCACAGGGAATCTTGGCCGGACCGACAGTTAGTGATCCAGGCCCATCGCGGAGACGAAGCCCTGCGAGGCAGACACTTCATGCTTCGCACTCAACGCTGGAAGCTCTTGTGTCCCAGTGGATTCGGAGGCCAGAACCCCCAGCAGGCTCTCGAGCTCTACGACATGCTGGCGGATCCCCTGGAGCAGAGGGATCTGGCAGAGGAGTTCCCCGAGGTGCTCCTCGATCTCCAGCGCGGTTACAACGCCTGGTTCGATGACGTCTCGAGTACACGCCCCGACAACTATGCCCCTCCGCGCATCCACCTCGGGCACCCAATCGCCCCGCTCACGGTTCTCACTCGCCAGGACTGGAGAATCGACACAAAGGACTCGGGCTGGACGTCCAATTCGCGCGGGCATTGGGAGGTCGATGTCGTGAACACGGGGCCGTTCGAGGTGGCCGTCCAACCAATGGCACGTAGTAAGCCGTTGAGCGTTCAGCTGAAAGTGACCTCGGCGGAGGGCGAAAGCCTGATCGACATGCCCATGTCAGCAGAGGGATCCGCCGGCGGCACCTTCCCCTTCCGAGTCTCCGGCCTGGAGCTGCCCCTTGGCCCAGCCAGCCTGGAGGTCTTTGTTGAGGTTCCTTCAGACAAGGCCAAACCCAAGACCATCGGCGCCTACCAGGTGCGGGTCACCCGTTCGTAGATGTGCCGCGCTGGGCATGTGCCCACCAACGCTTGACGAGGCCCGTGACTCCTTGCGTGTCCACCCCCTGGGCCGCGTCACTCAGAAGCACACGGCGCTGGACCTCATCTTTGTCAAGCATGGGTGCTTCAGTGACGTGCCCCGAAACTTGCAGGGAGCTCTCAAGCTCGTCGATGAACTTGGCTTGCAGGCCTTTGCTGCGTTCGTCTCTCTTGGAGCGCAACGCCTCGATGAATAGCGTGCCATTGCCGTCGAGGCCCGCGGCGATTGCGGAGAGCGGCTCATGCCAGCGGTCACTGAGGCACCCACAGCCGAGCAGGACCTCAAGACTCACGGGCAGTCCTCTTCCAACAACCCAAGCCTGGCAGAACGCATCCAAGAGGAGGCCGCGCTTCTCGAGAGTCGGAGCCGTACTCATACCTTGCTGGACCTTCAGAGCCAGTGTCGCATCGTTGCGCAGAACGGATTGCCACTGGCCGACCGTGTCGACGTGCGATGCGAGCAGAGTGTGTAGGGATTCCAGATTGTCTTCGAGGAGATAGAAGACGTGCTGAGCGGCGGGACCGCGCGTCAATTCCAGCGCAGGCACCTGGATGAGGGCTCCGAATTCCGCTGACGACATGCTCTCGGGGGAAGGCACCACGGCGATGGGGGCCAACTCGAGATCCGTAGCAGCCATCGGCTGGGAACCCATTCCACGCACCTGGCCCAGATCGATTCTGTGCGGCGCGGGGTGACCGTCCGCCACCAAGGCCCGCTCCATGAGCCCCGCGTCCGTGGCGTCGTTGGTGAGGTAGATGACCTGCCTCCCGTCCTGCGTAACTTCGCCCAAGCTCGCGGCGATGGCAGAGAACCGCTCGGCATCTGAATGGTCGAGGGCCTCGTCCATGAAGATGGGCAGGGGACTCTTGGCCTGATTGGTTTCTACAAAGGCAAGGCGTGCGGCTAGAAGGAGCTGGGCGCGGGTGCCCGTCGAGAGCTGAGCGGGCGTGAGAGACACCGCGCGCCGGTTGTTCCTGGCCATGAAGCTGCCTTCTCCCCCGCGTGCCACTTCCAACTCATAGTCCTGGTGCGTGAACTTGGCGAACATCTTGCGCGCGTTCTGTAGGACGAGGGGCTCGTGATCGCGCTTGTGCCTATCCGTCACCCGACCCATCAAGAACCGCCCGGCGAGGTGGTCGAGGCCATCATCATGGCAGACGCTCAAGGCCTCGAGGGCATCGCGGCGCTGGGCGAGGAGCTCCCGCTGGGAGTCCGCGTTCATGGTAAAGCTGATCCGCTCGGTGATTTGTGCGGCCCGCTGCTGCAGACCCTCAAGAGTCTCCGCCCTTGCCTCTAGAGTCACCGCGTGTTCTTCCAACTCCTCCGGTGCCATCCGTGCAATCTCCGCAGGGGCACCCGCCAGATCCCCTTGTGCCTCCGCCACGCTGCTCTCCAATGAACGACACTTGGCACTTACTTCAAGGTAGACCGGGAGGGAGTTGTTCACCAAATGCGCCAAGCCTGATCTATCACCCGTCTCCAAGCCTGCGGACTCATAGATCTGAGCGATGTACCCAGCGATGTTCTGTGCATCCTCCTGCACGCGAGCCATGTCGCGGCCAATCCGCTCTTCTGCGTCTCGGGCGCGAGCGAGTGCCTCTGACCGCTGCTTGAGCCGCTCGACGGCGGGCTTGGCATCTGGCACCTCTGCAGGGGCGGCTTCTCCTTCAGCGTCCAGGGCCTTTCCCAGGTTCGCGAGCTGCTCGTCCACCTGTGCCTGGAGTTGTTCGCTCTCGCTCGCCGCATCGGCAAGCGCCAGCTCCGCCTGGGCCAACCGATCCAGGCCCCGGGCGAAGGTCATCATCTCCGCATGGGGCAGATCCGTATCAGCACCGATGCGCTGAGCCAACTCCTGGCGCTCCTCGTCCTGCTGCTGGGCCCGCTCCTCCAATCCTTGCAGCTGGTTTCTCAAGGATGAGCGTTCCCGCTCGAATTCCTCGAAGGTGAGCCACTCGGCGAGGCTCTGGGTCAGCCGGTTCAGGCAATCCTGCACTATGGTCTCTTCCCAGGCGGTGGGCGGGTCCAGGCTCTGCGGGTATTCGGCCTGGGCGCGGGCTCGCAGATCCCCGCTCTCTCCCACGGCCTCTCTTGATCTCAGGAAGGCTGCGGGTACGACCAGGCCTACACCGAGGCCAAGCGCCAGAGCCCAATAGGGGAGACCAAGCGTGAAGAGGACGGCTGCAGTCACGAGTGAGAGGGCGGCGAGTCCGACGCACCTCTTTTTGAATGCGTCCGTGCCAGTCGCCGTGTCGGGCGCGGACCTGAGCCCGGCCCGTAGCCACAGCCGCAAGTTACGGACGCCCTCCTCGAGCTCTTCGCGCGGGAGTTCAGGTGCTGCCCCGCGCTGAACCAGGTGCTTGAGGAGGTTCTCGGTTGCACCACACTCGCTCTCGACCTCTGCCCTCTGGCGCAGGAGCTCAAACCACTCCGAACCATCTCCCAGATCCAGATCCACCCCTTCACGCCCACCCACCGCCTGCCGAGCATTGGAGTGGGACGAGACACTCTTGGCGTGGTTGAGCGTGGCAGCCTCCAGCTTGCGTTGAGTCTCGCGCAGGATGCTGGCCTTGTCGTCCAGGATCGCAAGGGTGCGCGCCTCTACGGGCTGGGCAAGCCCACACTTTGCCGCATCGCTCTGAACTCTCTCAAGGTCACGCACAAGCTTGACCTTCTGTTGCCCCTTCCCCTCTTGCTCCTCCAGCCGTTGATCCAAGCGTTCAAGTGCATCGGTGCCAAGGCTCGCCAACTCGGTTGGGAGTTCAGCCAGCAGGGCCGCCTGAACTTCAAGGGCTCCCTGCTTGGCGGTCAGGCGCAGTGCGGCCTGGACGAATCTGGCCTCCCGTATCGCGCCATGGCCCTGGCGTACTTTCGCTTGCAGGGCCTCAAGCTGCTCCGCCTCGTGGGCAATTCCCTCCTGACGCCCCTCCTCCTCCCGCGCCTTGCGATCCGCCGCCTGGTAGGCGGATACTGCCTTGCGAGCGGGGTGTGATCTTGCGGGGTCGGGAAACAACTCGCGTACGGCCTCCAGATCGAAGCCGCCGGCCATCTGCTTGCGGATGGCAGCGGCAACGTCTTTGCCGTGCAGGGCTTGGATGTCGATCAACTCCTCGGCTCCTATGAAGAAGCTGTGGGCGAGGTGTTCATCAGGTATGGCCGGCGGGGCGATTTCCTCCCCCTCTCGTGTCCACCGGACCCGTGGACCCTCGCGCTCCACGCTCACGAGCCCCTCCGAATCCTCGAAGACCGCACTGACGGAGACGTATCCCTTCGCCCGAGTGTCTGGCCAAAGCAGGGCCCGAACGGCGCGGGCCAGGGTGGACTTGCCTGCCTCGTTGGGTCCCTCCACCACGGTCAATCCGTCTTCGAATTCGACCCCATACCCGTCGTCGACGCCGGGCATGCTGTTGATGTGGAGGCGTCGGAGCTTCACGCGTGAGTCTCCTCTTCGCCTGTCCCACCGTCTTCTTGCTGTGCAAGGAGTGCACCAAGCGCACGCGTACCGGCCCTCTGGAGCCGTTCGATCAGAGCCTCTTCAGCTAGTGGGTCAGAGTAGTGACGCTGCTTGCTGACCTCGTGCCAGCGGCTGCTGCGAACCTCCTCTTCGAGAGAACAGCGGGCCGACTCAAGCAGGGCGTCGCGCTCGGGACTGGGGTGGGAGAGCAACAGAAGGTCACCTGCCATGAGCCCGGCCGGATCGTCGCTCTTGGAGAGGCGGTCCAGATCGATGGGCAGCTCAAATGCCGTGCGGAGCTTGTGGACGAAGACCTCGGTCTTCTCAACCGAGCGACGGAACTTCGGCCAGTGACCCTCATCGCCGACCCAGTGCTCGAGTTTAGCCTGGCCCTTGGGTCTGCCCGTGAACGTCACCCGCAGACCCAGGGCGCGCGGCTCGACGCCTCGATTGTGCAAGGCCTCGGTCACCTCGAGCTCCTTGGCCAAAACCAGATCACCCATAGCTTCGGGGGTGATCTCCTCCGGCACTTCAATCTCAACCTCTTCCCAGCGCAGCGGTGCGTTGACGACGTGCTCGGGGCGCATGCTGCCCCCTTCTTCCAGATGGATGATCCAAGGGCCGTGGTCGCCGGGTTCGCCTCCATCCAAACCGACGAGGGACCCCAGGTAACCGAAAGGTTGACCACCGGGCAGGGTGGCGGACCCCAGGCTGGGGAGGTGCACATGGCCGAGAAGCCAGCCGTCCAAGGGGACGCTGTCCAACTCCGTGCGCCGGAAAGGTGCGTACGGCCCTGACCCGTTCAGGTCTCCGTGCAAGAGACCCAGGAGTGGGACACCCTTCTCTGCTCTTGCCGGCGGGTTCTTGATCAGCGCCGGCAGAGGGCTTGAGTTGTGATGTCGGCTTGGAAAGGACCAGCCACAAATCGTTGCCACGGGGCGGCCCTTGGATTCGATGGTCTTCACCTCCCACTCACCACCCAGGCCGATCAACTCCAGTCCGTCCAGCGTGGCGGCCAAGGATGGCAGGGCGTCGGCATCGTGATTGCCAACCACCGCCCATGCCCCGATGCCCGCAGCCTTGAGGCTTGCCAGCGCCAACTCCAGCGGCCGCAACGCCTCGAAGCGTGCGTTCATGCTCTCCACCAGGTCTCCGGCGAAGAGAACTCCGTCAACTTCTTCATCGATAGCGAGTGCGATGGCCGCTTTCAGGGCGGCAGCGGGCGTGAGCTTGTCCAGTCCGGGTAGCTCCACGGGCACACCTGAGGGCTGCATTCCCAGGTGCATGTCGCCAATTGCGAGCAGCTTTCCTCCCCCCGACGATCCTGATTTCGACCCCATAGAAGACGAGTATAGGGCGTCCGGGTCAGGGGTCCACATTCCATAGTTTTCCCACGAACAGAAGGGTCTGGGCGGCTCGAGTCGGCGGAATCACTCTTGGCGTGAAACGAGTGAATAGGCCCACGGAGGGTGCGTAGGACCTTCATGGAACCGCGTGGTGCCAACGCGGGGACTGGTCAGTTCGCCCCCCTGGGGATACCTTGCCCTTTCCGCAATCTTCGGTACGCACGATTCCCCCCCCTGGCCGCCAAGAGCGAGGCCCACCATGATCATCGATCTACTCCTCCAGGACCCCCAAGCCGCATCGGAAGGCCAGGGCTTCTTTGCTCAGTTGGCAGAGTACCTGAAGCCCGACGTTCTGATGTCGTGGGAGTTCTGGACCGTGACCTCTGGCCTCCTCCTGCTGGGGGAGCTGTTGACGGCCAGCTTCCTGCTGTGTGCCTTCGTGCCGGGAACGGTCGTCGCCGCCATACTCGCCGCATTCGGCATCGGAATAAACGGTCAACTCTGGGGATTCATCATCGGCACGCTCTTCGGCCTCGTGGTCCTGCGTCCCATCCTGGTTAAGAAAGCCAATCAGGGAGGGGAGCCGTCCAATGTCGATGCCCTTGTCGGTCAATCCGGAGTCGTCACGGAGTCGATTACCGCGTCTACGCCTGGCCGCGTCAAGATTCGCTCGGAGGAGTGGCGTGCCACGGCCGGCGGTGACCTTGAATCCGGCACGTCCGTAAGCGTCGTCCGCGTGGAAGGCAATGCCGTTCACGTTCAATCTCAAGCCTAATCCCCACCCTTTCCCCTCGCGGCGGCCCTGGCCCAGTCCCCGCCATCCTCGAACGGGCCGCTAGGAGAAAGCCATGGAATATTTTCTCGGCGCCCTTGTTGCGGTCGTCATCGTCGGCGCGGCTCTCGGAGTCAAGATCGTCAATCAGGCCGAAGTCATGATCATTGAGCGCCTGGGCAAGTTCAAGCGCGCCCTGAACCCCGGGCTCAACATGATCATACCCTTCGTTGACAAGCCGCGTCCCATCCTGTGGCGCACGCGGGTCACCAACCTGAAGGGCAGGGATGGCATCCGCGAGCAACACTCCAGGACGGTGGATCTGCGAGAGCAGGTGTTCGACTTCCCCAAGCAGTCCGTCATCACGGCCGACAACGTGGTCATCGAGATCAACGGCCTCTTGTACTACCAGGTCACGGATCCGCGGCGGGCGGTGTATGAGGTCGCCAACCTGCCCAATGCCATCGAGAAGCTGGCCCAGACCACCTTGCGGAACATCATCGGGGAGCTGGCCTTGGACGCGACCCTGAGCTCGCGCGACGAGATCAATGGCAAGATGCGCACGGTGCTCGACGAGGCCACCGACAAGTGGGGCGTCAAGGTCAACCGCGTCGAGGTGCAGGATATCGACCCGCCCGTCACGGTGCGCGAGGCCATGGAGATGCAGATGCGTGCCGAGCGCGAGCGCCGTGCGACCATCCTGGAGGCGGAGGGCGTTAAGACGTCCAAGGTTCTGCGAGCGGAAGGCGAGCGCGGTGCACTGATCGCTACAGCTGAGGGTGCCCGTCAGAGCAAGATCCTTCGTGCTCAGGGTGAGGCGGAGTCCATTACGGTCGTCGCCAATGCTCTGGAGAAGGAGCAGATGAAGCCAGCGGACTACCTGATTGCCATGAAGTATCTGAGCACTCTGGCTCACATCGGCAGGGCCGAGGGTGGTGACAAGACCGTGTTCTTGCCCTACGAGGCCAGCGCCGCGCTCGGCAGCCTTGGTGGCCTGCGCGAGATGTTCAACAAGGATGGCGGTGCCAGCTGATCGTCGGCTCCCCATGACAGGCGGGCACCTCTACTTTGCCTACGGCTCGAATCTCGATGCCGTGGACTGGGGCACCTATTGCAAGGGCGCGGGCGCAGACCCGAATGGGATGCGCCCGCTTGGCCCCGCCTGGCTCCCCGACTACCGACTTGTGTTCCACTTCCACAGCGCATCGCGCTCGGGAGGAGCCGCAGACGTCATCCCCTCCGATCGTGGCGAGGCCGTGCCCGGCGTGCTCATGGAACTCACGGACGAGGCTTTGGGAGTGATGGATGCCAAGGAGGGTCATCCGAACGTCTATGAGAGGGAGGTCGTCCATGTGAGCACCATGGATGGTCGCACTCACCCAGCCCTCACCTATCGCGTGACTCCAACCGCCCAGGCTTCAAAGCACACTCCCCCGAGCTCGTACTACGAAGGCCTGGTGCGCAACGGTTTGGCAAGCTGCGCCCTTCCCACACGACACCTCGACGCTGCGGTAGCTGGGCTCGGGGCATCAGGGCATTCCATTGGGGAGGTCTTCGTGTACGGCACCTTGCTATCCGGGGAGAGCCGCCACGGCCACCTGATGGAGTTCAACCCGGTCGTGCAGGACGCGGCCCGTGCAAGCGCCGACCTGCTCGACCTGGGTTCCTACCCTGGACTCGTCCCGGGCGCAGGCAGCGTGCGGGGCGAGCTCTACGGCTTCGCGGACGTCGATGCCGTCCTGGCCTCCCTGGACCAGATCGAGGGCTACGGCGCTGGCGAGCCCAGCCTCTATAACCGGGTCGTGCTTCAGGTCGAGTCAGCTGGCGGCACGCAATGGGCCTGGACCTACGCCTACGCGCGTGAGGGGGGGACACCGATCCCGTCCGGGGACTGGCGCGAACATCGCTCTAGGGGCTAGAGGCGTACCGACACCGTGTCGGCGTAGAATGTGGACGTGAGTTCCCTACCCCAAATCACCATCCTTGCTACAGGCGGCACTATTGCCGGCCGTGGTAGCACCCCGGACCAGAGCGCGTACACCTCGGCGACTCTGCACGTGGAGGAGCTGATCGCGAGCGTGCCGTCCCTGTCCGAGTTGGCGCAGGTTGATGGGGAACAGGTGGCCCAGGTGGGGAGTCAGGACGTGGGTCCGGCGCACTGGCTGGAGTTGGCTCGGCGTGCTCGGGTTTGCTTAGCGCGCGAAGGGACCGCGGGAGTCGTCGTGACCCACGGTACGGATACATTGGAGGAGACCGCGTTCTTTCTTGATCAGGTCCTTCCTTCAGACAAGCCGATTGTGGTGACGGGTGCGATGCGCCCCGCATCTGGTCTTTCGGCCGATGGACCGCGCAACATCCTCGACTCGGTACGGGTCGCGGTTCACCCCGGGGCCCGAGGTCGAGGAGTACTGGTGGTGCTGGACGAGATCATCCATAGTGCCCGGGCAGTGACCAAGACCAACACGGCACGCGTCTCAACCTTCCAGTCTCCGGATATGGGGACTGCAGGTGCGATCATTGCCGGTCGCACCACTTTCTATCGCAAGGCCACGCCGAGGCCTGAGCGCAGCTTGCCGAATCTGGAGGGCCTCACCTCTTTGCCCCGCGTGGAAATCGTGAGTGCATGCGCGGGGGCGCAACCCGACGTCGTTCAGGCCTACGTGGATCTTGGAGCGCAAGGCATCGTGCTTGCGGGCGTGGGCAACGGAAATGCCTCCAAGGAGATGGTCGCCGCTCTGGCCGAAGCCGTGAGTGCAGGTGTGCCGGTGGTGCGCAGTACTCGTGCGGGCAGCGGTTTTGTGGCTCGCAACCTGGAGATTGATGACGACGGTTTGGGGTTCGTGGCAGCGGGCCCGATGAATCCGGCCAAGGCACGGGTGCTCCTGCAGCTCGCCCTACTGGACACCACAGAGGCCAGCCGCATCCAAGAGCGTTTCTTCTCCGTGTAGGGCGGGCCAAGATGTTCTGTAGCCTAGCCCTTGTCAGCGCCCTGGCCCTTCAGACTGCCGAGAGCCAGAAGCCGAACATCCTGCTCATCATGGCCGACGACGTCGGCGTAGAGGCCTTCAGCAGCTACGGTGGAGAGAGCTACCACACCCCCCATATAGACGCCCTCGCCGATCAGGGGATGCGTTTCTCCCACTGCTACTCGCAGCCCCTGTGCACTCCGAGCCGCGTCAAGTTGCTGACGGGCAAGAGCAACCTGCGCAACTACGTTCGCTTTTCCATCCTTGACCGGAACGAGCGCACGTTTGCTCACATGGCCAAGGAGGCGGGCTATGCAACGGCCATCGCGGGCAAGTGGCAGTTGTTGGGCGCGAGCCACTATGGTGAGTGGGCAGGTCGCGGAGCCACACCTGATCAAGCGGGTTTTGACACCTGGTGTTTGTGGCAGGTCGGGGAGTTGGGATCTCGGTACTGGAACCCGCAGATGGAGGTCGACGGTAAATTGCTGGAGCCGGCGCAGGGTAGGTTCGGGCCAGACCTCTCCTGCCAGCATCTGCTTGAATTTGCCGCGGAACACAGAAGCGATCCCTTCTTGGCCTACTTTCCAATGGCTCTGGTGCACTCCCCATTTGTGCACACTCCTCTGACGCGTACGGAGCAAACGGCAGAAGTTGACCTGGGGAGCAAGCAGGAGCGATTCGCCGAGATGATGACCTATATGGACGTCGTTGTTGGCCGACTCGTTTCGGGTCTCGAAGCACTTGGACTTCGCGAGCGCACCTTGATCGTGTTCATTGGAGACAACGGCACTTCCCGCGGAATTCAATCCGTCCAGGGCGGACAGAAGATAACTGGGGCCAAGGCACACCCCACCGATGCGGGCACCCACGTGCCCATGATCGCTTCATGGCCTGGGCACATTGAACCTGGGAGCGTCTGCGACGATTTGGTGGACTTCTCCGACTTCATGCCCACGCTTGCGGAAGCCATGGGCCAGAGCCTTCCGTCCGGCCAAGCCTGTGACGGATTCTCGTTTCTGCCCCAACTCCTGGGGCAGGAGGGCAGCCCGCGCGAGTTCATTACCATCTATTCCAATCCGCGCCCCGAGGATCCGGCCAAGAACCCGCGCATGTGCTTCGCCCGCAACAAGCGCTTCAAGCTGTACGACGACGGCCGACTGTTTGATTGCGTAGAGGATCCCCTTGAAGAGCGCCCGCTCGCGGTTGAAGGGGGGGACGACGAGCAGCGCCGGACGCACAAGGTCCTGCAGGGTGCGTTGAAGAGCCTGCCCATTGAGCCCCCTCACTTGCGCGGGGAGAGTCAGGGCTGACGACAACGGGGGATCAGGTTATTGCTCGAAGATGGCCTCCACTTGCGTGGCCTTGTACGGGTGCAGTTCCAGCCGCGCCCCCTCATGACGTTCCCCATTGACGATCCAGTGCGAGAATTCGTGCAGCTCCCGTTCTGGAACCTCCACAACCACCGGCCAATCCGGGAAATGCCAACCACTGTAGCCCGAGGTGTAGGCATAACCGTCCACGCGTAAGCGCACACTTGCTGGAGAGGTGACGGACACAACGCGAGGATCGCCCAGATTCAGTTTCTCTCGAAGGTCGGCCCGAATGATCGCGGGCCGCCCTTCAAGGACCTGACGAATGGTTCGGGTGGGCCCGGATTTTGTTCCATAGAGTTCCTTCAGCTGCAAGTAGTGGTCTTGCACGGACTCGAGGAATTGCAGTGGAATCTCGTGGTTCAAGATGTCCTGGGACAACTTCGCAAAAAGCATGGGGAACCACTCGGTTTTCATCAATGTCTGGAAGAGCTCTGCTCGTGGGTAGCGATCGGCCTTGTAGGGCGGCACCAAGGCGTGATCCAAGAATCGCTGCGCCCATTCTGCCTTGGTAAGTCCAAGGAGCATTTCACCGTGTGGGTAACGGTAGGCGTTGTCCATGTCCCAGTGTATCCAACGCCAACGCGGGGACTCTTCGTTCAGATCCATGATGACGGCACCTTCTCCCCAATCACTCGCTCCCGCATGCAAGATCGTGAACATGTGGCGCATGTACGCATTCAAGTCGACGATTCTGTCTATCTGGCGCTGGGTGCTCGTTGCCTTTCGCTTGCGTACCCAATTGCGGAGCTCGGCGAACCCGACCCTGTCCTTTTCACGGTTACCCGGGCTGCGCAACTTGTAGAAGCGGAAGTTATCATGGCCCATGCGGCTTGCTGTTTGGCGCCGGCTGATGTGTTCGGTGGCTACATAGTCTTTGACGCGTTCCCCATTCAGGACCAGATTGACCAAGCGCACTTCAGGCGCTGCCGTCCCCAATTTCTGAGCGATTGTGTAGGCGATGGTCGAACAGAGAAAGCTATTGCCACGCACGACTAGATTGCGAATGGGACCAGACGATGAGTCAAACAGCAAACCCTGGGGCATCTGCTCGGGGCCGTAGTCGGAGCGAAAATACAGTCTATAGCTACGCCAGGTGAGGCCGCGGTCTCTCATGATGTCGCCGTCACGGGTTGTATTCCCATGCAGTCGGATGCCGCAGGCAGCCTCGAACACCTTTTCACCATCGAGGAAGAGCGCACACCTGGCGGGTTTCTCCCATCTCTCCGTCCAGTTGGGAATGATGCCGACCTCTTCGTCGTACAGGCTTGCCGGGTCTACCTCGATAGCCAGCGTTGGCCAAGACGGAAGCACCTCACCTCGAGCGATCTCCATCGGCACTTCCCCGGGGTTCGGCCCGAAGGTGCGAGCGCGGAGAAGAGTCTCGCCGACCTGCCGCTTCTTTGTGAAGACGCTCGCCGTGGTCGGAGCACCTGCACCCTTAGTGCGGCGGTACCTTCCGTCATTCCACTCGGGCTCCACGTACCGTTCACTGCGCAGGATCTCTCCCGTGGCACCGTAACGGAGGAGATAGGAAGGAACCGTTTGCTCCCTTAGGGCGCTTGCAGCTCCAGCGAACTGCTCCGAATGCTCCAGTGTCCACCCGATGGCGAACAAGCCCACTAGCGAGGCCGCGATGATCCCCTGCGAGCGGCGCTGAGGGGCGCCTTTCATCAAGCGTTTCCGGATCGCAGGTAGTAGACGTTGGTGCGCGCCTCAGGTGCGAGCCCCGCAATTGCCTGGCGCACGTCTCCAAGTGCTTCCGGTTTCATCCTTCGGAAGCGCATGGTCAGGGTAGTCTCCTGCTCGCCCTCCACCACTCCATCAAGGTGACTGCCAGGGAGTTTCTCACACAGAATCTTGAGCAGATGAGTGCCACTCACTTCGTGGTCTGCCCGCGAGAGAACTACGCTCAGCAGCCCGTCGTCGACATCGCTGCGGGCAGGGCCGATGGCGCGACTGACGAGTAAGCCCCCAACGGCGACCGCCATCAAGACGGCGAGAAACACCAAGTTGAACGTTGCGCAGCAGAGTGCGGCGGCGATGACGAGCATCAGGAAGCCCGCCTCCTCAGGTTCCTTGATGGGTGTACGGAAGCGGATGATTGAGAGGGCGCCCAACAGGCCCAGGGAGAGCGGCAGCGAGAATTGAATGCAGATGAAGATGGCCGTGATCGAAACCGACAGCAGCGGGAAGGCGCGGTGGATCTGGCTGCCTGTTGCACGGCTGGCGTAGAAGGCCCCATACAGGTAGGAGATCAGGTGAGCGCTAGCCAAGGAGAGCAAGAGCAGCATGGCCAACGCTAGGGGGCCGACGTCTTCCATGGAGCGCACCCCGGTCCCGCCGAAGGCTTCCATGATGGCCCGTAAGGCGGACGGCCCTTCGGAAGGGTCCTGGTTGCTGAACAGAGTCCAGGGCAGAGTAAGGGCCAGGGGGGAGATCATCATGGGAAAGTAGCCGGGTTGGCTGGAGCGGTGCGTCAATTCCAACGGCAGGGTACACGTCTGGGTTGCCCCCGGTCACGGGCGACTTTCGATGTTTGCACGGACCGTGCTCGCTCAGGGATTCCCTCTTTCTGCACTTCGCCTACCACGCTGAAGTGGCCCCAAGAAGGCGATCGGCCCACTGCCCGTACTTGGAGAACGACCCCAGGCGTACACCCAGGGCTGAGAGTTCCTGCAGCTCTGGCGGGAGCACCCTCAGATCCCCCTTGAGTTCGACCACCGCCGTGTCCAGGGGGCGGCCGGGTACGGGCCCAAAGCGGGGGTGAGATCGAGGCATACGGATGTCCCAATCCAGCGAAATCCGCGTCTGTGTGCGTTCGAGTACAAACCTCTTGCGCAGATAGCTGACTACCAGAAACGGCTCCAGGCCAACCGGTAGAGCAGGGCCGTCCTCAGCGAGACGGGCCGGGAGGGAAACGAGTTCGGCGCTCGTCAGATCGAGGGCGGCCAGGTGTGGCGCTTCGCCCCTCAGGGCAACGCGGAACTTGCGCCGGATCGCACCATTCTTGTTCTTGACCTCGAAAAACGCATCCGGGTCCGTCACCCCGGTGTCGGGGTTGCCGTACCACCTCAGACGAACCTTCTGTTTGAGGTAGTCAGAGTTGCGCTTGTCCGCCACAAAACGCAGGTCGGGTGTGTCGTAATAGAGGCTTGAAATACGTGCCGTGGGGAACGCGCCATCTTCGGACAGGCGCTCCTGCATCAAGGCCATCACGTTCGGCACCGCACTCGCGAGCAGGGTGAACTTGGCTTCATGAGATTCGCCGCCGCCGCCCCAGGCCGAATCTGTGGAAGGGCGGGTGGGGGGTGACATGGCCCAAGCCTAACCCGACCAATGGGTGCCTACGAAGGACATTTCCCGTGTCACCCATGGCCGCGAAAATGCCTCTCCGAGCATGACCTGCGGCGGTGAGAGTGCGAGGTGAAGGAGCTCCTGGCGACAAGCTCGGAGAACCACCTTGTAGTTACTGGTAGGCAAGAGGGCGCACGCCCTTAGGCTAGGAGCTATGAATCTGCTCATACCGCTGGCGTTGGTCGCCGCACTCCCCGTTGAGGATCCACGCAACGTGGTTGTCATTCTGGCTGACGACATGGGTCTCTCGTCCTTGTATGCCGAGCATCCTGGCTCTGGCCTGCCCACCCCGAACCTGGATCGCTTGGCGAGTCAGGGCATGTCGTTCACCGACGCCCACTCGGGCTCTGCCGTGTGTTCGCCCACCCGTTACGGCCTGTTGACCGGTCGCTATAGCTGGCGCACGAGCCTGAAGGCGGGAATCGTGAACAAGTGGGGGCCGCCCCTGATCGCTCCCGAGCGCACAACGCTTGCCGACGTGGCCCACCAGGCGGGTCTGCACACCGCCTGCATCGGCAAGTGGCACCTGGGTTGGCGTTGGCCCAAGGCGGGTGGAGGCACAACGAGCAAGGCGGCCGAAATCGACTACGCGCTTCCCATCGGCGGCGGTGCTCTTGAGGCCGGGTTCGACCACTACTTCGGTGACGATGTCCCCAACTGGCCGCCCTACATCTGGATCGAGGATGACCACGCCTTGGCCCTGCCTGAAGGTGAGATGCCCGGCGGCAAGTACCTGGGGGTTTCGCCAGGGCCCATGACACCCGAGTGGAGCCTGGAAGCCGTCTTGCCCGAGCTCACCCGGCGCTGCGTGCACTACATCCGTGATCGTGCTCAGGCGGACGAGCCTTTCCTGCTGTACTTCCCCATGACATCTCCGCACACGCCGATCAGTCCCTCCGAAACCTTCCAGGGGCAGAGTGGCGTGAGTGACTACGCAGACTTCTTGCTGGAGACCGACTGGTCCGTGGGTCAGGTTCTGCGTGCTCTCGACCAGCAGGGCATTGCCGATGAGACCCTCGTGATCTTCACCTGCGACAACGGTACCTCGCCCAAGGCGGACTTCGAGAAGCTGAGCGAGGGCGGTGTGGATCTGCTCGGCCCTTGGCGCGGCAGCAAGGCGGACATCTGGGAGGGAGGGCATCGTGTCCCGTTCCTGGTGCGTTGGCCCGGAGTTGTCGAGCCTGGTACGCGGAGTGCCGAGCCCATCGCGCTGACCGACATCATGGCAACCGTAGCTGATGCCTTGGGTGTGGAGCTGCCCAAGGACTGCGGCGAGGACAGCGTCAGCGTGGTGCCCGCCCTGAAAGAAGGAGAGCTTGATGCTCCCCTCCACGAGTTGATTGTGAACCACAGCTCACGAGGCAGGTTTGCTGTGCGAGCCGGCCCATGGAAGCTGTGTTTCTGCGGGGGCTCTGGTGGTTGGACGGCCCCGACCACGGATAAAGCGGCAGAGAAGGCCGGTCTTCCCAACCTTCAACTGTTCAATCTGTCCAGCGACCCTGGGGAACAGACGAACTTGCTGGCTACCCATCCCGAGAAAGCTGTTGAGTTGGCCGACCGGTTTCGCAAGCTCGTCCAAAGTCAGAGCAATGATGGGGCGGAGTGGTGGTCACAGTTGCCTTGGCCCAAGTCTGGGGACTGACTGGCCTAAGTGGTTATCATCCTGCCGTGCGAATCTGTCTGATCACCAATCAAGAACTGGACACGGTTCCGTTCCCGGCCAACGACTGGCCGTGCGACCCGCGACCATTTCTGCCCGATGACGAGTGGCATCTTCTCACCGTGGAAGACAAGTACACTTCGGTCGCTGAGGTGGAGCGTCAGATAGAGCGCGGTTTCGATCTGTTCTTCAATCTCTGCGATGGCGCGGAGGGTCAGGATATTCCTGGCATAGAAGTGATCCACACTCTTGAGCGCCACGGAGTGCCCTTTACGGGGGCCACATCCAGCTTCTACGAGCCCACGCGAATTGAGATGAAGGAGGCCTGCGCTTCCGTTGGCGTGGCCTCTCCCGCTTGCGTTCTGGCACGCACGGAGGAAGACGTGGAGCGGGCCGCCCAGACCTTGCGCTTTCCCCTGTTCGTCAAGCACTACAACAGCTACGCCAGCGTCGACCTGAGCCGAAACTCCCGTGTCCGGACACCCGAAGGGCTGCGCCTTCAAGCGCGCAAGATCATGTCGCGCCACGGGGCTGCCTTGATCGAGGAGTACATCGAGGGCCTCGAGTGTGCGGTCTTGGTGGCTGAGAATCCGGAGGACCTTTCAAACCCCACCACCTACACGCCGATCCAGTACCAATTCCCCAAGGGCGAGAGCTTCAAGCACGCCAAGCTCAAGTGGGAGGACTACGACGGCCTTGAGTGCATCCCGGTCGCCGATCCCGTCCTTGCTGCCCGCTTGCGACGCGAGGCGGCCGGGTTTTTCGTGGCTCTGGGCGGCACCAGTTTCGGCCGCTGCGATATCAGGGTGGATGCGGCCGGCACCCCCTACATGCTCGAAATCAATCCAAACTGCGGGGTCTATTTCCTCCCCAGTGATCCGGGGACCGCTGACATCATTCTGGCCCACGACCCTGCAGGCCACGCGGGATTCACCCGGCAGTTGGTTGCTGCGGCTCTTGCTCGACACGCCCCGAGCAGCGCCCCCTCTGCCCCAACCTGTGCTACCCTCCCGCCCGAGCGCCCGTAGCTCATCTGGATAGAGCACCGGTTTCCTAAACCGGAGGTAGCAGGTTCGAGTCCTGCCGGGCGCACCATCAGGCCCTGCCCAGGGCCCAGGTGGCGCCGTCTCCGCGTTACTTGACTATGGTTGGTGTCGGAGACCCTTCATGCACCGCCTGTCCATCCTCATCCCCGCCCTCCTCGCCGCCTGCGGCTTGGTTCCCCAGGCCACCTATGAGACCATCCAGAAGGATGCCGCCTATCGGACGGATGTGACAACCGGGGCCTTCGTGGAGTTGGACGGCGGGCATTGCTACTACGAATTGGGGGGACCCGCTTCCGAAGAGTCCGAGCAGGCGCTCCTGGTTCTCGTGCACGGCTTCTCGGTTCCCTCGTACATCTGGGATCCCACCTTTCAGGAGGCCGTGCGGCGGGGACGGCCCGTGCTGCGCCTCGATCTGTTCGGCCGGGGCCACAGCTCGAACCCCGACGCCAACTACGACCCGGACCTCTGTGCCGACCAGATCATCGGCCTACTCGACCACCTGGAGTACCGGCGGCCCGTGCACCTGGTCGGCCTGTCGATGGGGGGGGTGGTCGTCGCCCGTACTGCGGCTCGGCATCCCGCGCGCATCCAGACCCTGGTGATGGTGGACCCCTCTGGTTTCCAGCCCGGCTACGGGCAGGACCTCGACACCACGCCGCTCGGCACCGAGGAGATTGCTGCCTTCATCAAGGCGGACTTCCCCACCCGGGCCGAGAGTCAACTCGCAGATTTCCTCGACCCCGGTCCGTTCGCCCACTGGCCCGAGCTCTATCGGCCGCTGCTCCAGCACCGGGGCTTCGCCCGCGCCCTGCTCTCGACGATCCGCTGCTCGCCGCCCATGGACGGGGACCACCGGCTCATCCAGCAGGCGAGCTTCCCCGTGCACCTCTTGTGGGGGAGGCAGGACGCTGTCATTCCTCTCGCTGAGTCCCTGCCCAACGTACGAGAGCGCCTGCCTCGGGGCGAGGTACACGTGATCGAGGAGTGCGGGCACCTGCCCCACATGGAGCAGCGCGAGGCCTTCGAGACCCTATTCTTCGACGGAATCCTCGGCCGTGGCTAGCCCCCACGGCTGCCGGACGGCGTCATTCGCCTCCAGCGCCGTTCCAACAGGTGGCATCCCCGCTATTCCTTTCGGCAACGGTCTCCGGTTTCCCAAACAAGACGTAGCAGGTTCAAGCCTTGCCGGGCACTCCATCTTGTACGTTATCCTTGGAGGTTTCCAGTGATTCGAAACATCGTCGCAGTCGTGGTCGGGCTTGCCGCGGGCATGGCCGTGAACATGAGCTTGGTCATGCTCAATGCCCGCGTGCTCTTTCCCATGCCCGAAGGGACGGACATGAACAACCCCGAGCAATTGAACGCGTGGGTTGCGACTCTGCCTACGGCGGCGTTCTTCGTGGTCATTGCCGCCCATCTCGGGCAGTCCTTCGTCGGCGGTTGGGTGGCCGCGCGGCTCGGATCCTCTCGGCCCATGCTGCTCGCAATGATCGTTGGTCTAGCCTCACTGGCGGGTGGGGTCATGTCCATGATGTCCATTAAGGGACCGGCCTGGCTGGTCGTCGAGCTGCCGCTGTATCTGGTTGTCGCCTGGCTGGCCGGACGGATGGAAATCAACCGGCGGTTGGCAGCGAGCGACTGAGGGGATCATCTGGATCTCCGCAGTGGACGCATTTGCCTTCGACCAAGAGGAGGACCGGGTGCGCTAGTGAACTCCTGGTGCCCGGCCCAGTCTCTCGGGTGAATGGAGGGCACGGCAGGAGCCAACCGGAGGCCGGCGGCTCCCACCATGCGTAGGCTCACGGCTTCAACTGGAAGGTGTGAGCGAGGAAGTTCGCCTTCGAGGAGGTCGCAAACGCAAAGGCCTCGATCTCATAGGTGGGGGAGGTCCTCAGGGAGATACCAAACCCTCCGATCTTGACCAGATCCGATTGTGTCGTCGTGGCGATCGGCACGACCCTTCCGGGTTGCATACCCACAAGGACAGCAGCACCGCTGCTAGGTTGGATCATGGCAGCCGTAATACCCGCAAAGGACCCGAAGCCCAAGAGGTTGCCAGCAGGAACACTGTGGTATTCGATGCTCGTGACCTCAAGCCAATTGGTCGTTTGCGGCGAGCCATAGTACTTGAGGCGCATATCAAACAGGCCATCAGGGAAGCCGCCGCCACCAAGCATGGCCAACACGATTTCCCCGGTGACGGAATCGAACGTCATCGAGCGGCGCGCGATGTCCATGGGGCCCATCCCCGGCAGGTTATTGAAAATTCCGCTCAGGTGGATGGCCGGCGAGAGTTTGCCCGAGTAGTGGGTACCCCTGTATAGCCAGATACCCGAGTTGTTGTCGCCTATGGGGGAATCGTCAAAGCTATTCCCGTGGCGCACGAGAACCCAGGGGCGCTCATCCGAATCCGCCATGACCGCGATGGGGGCGGTGCCCTCTACAAAGTTGTCGTGGGCCGAGCTGTTGAAGCTGGGCAGGGCAAGGCTCTCATCGTAGGTCCAGGTGTCCTGATTTCCGATCGCATCGAAGGCGTGGACAACGTGCTCAACGTAGTTATTGCCCTGGTTCTCTTTGCCGGTGATGAGGATCTTGTATTCCCCGGACCCCACAAGGCTGTAGAAGCCGGTTGGCTGCGAGAAGGAAGCAGGCATGTTCCAGGTGAACAGCTTGGTATGCGTCTCTGGGCAGCGGAGGACTAGCTTGTTGCCCTGGGCGAGATGGCCATACACGCTCATGTCACGCGATGGTGCTGCCACGGCCATTCCATCAACCATGATGGTGGGTTGGGCTTCTGCTTTGGTCAGGCCGTAACCGACCTTGAGCCACTTGCAGGCGGAGAAAACCGGAATCAGAAGGAGCAGGGCCGCTGTTCGGCCACGAAGAAAGGAGGGGGCAGGTTTCTTGAAAGTACGGATGGTCATGTCCTTTGGTTGGAAGATGCACTCAGGGCCCAGGTAAACCCCTGGCCCACAACCCCGAAGCCGAAAGTTGCCAGACTCCGAACTGCCTTTTCAAATCGGCGTGAAGGCGACGAGATAATCCCTGCCGTTCGCGCTACCGCGTAACACCTCAGGGAATCGCGTCCCAGGCTTCGGCTAGCCTGCGTGGACTATATTTGCCCCGACTAGTGCCCCGGCAACAATCTCGGTCAGGAAGTTGATCGCGAAGTGGGTGGGGAGTTCACGGAATTGCATGCCGAGAGGGCGAACCTCAATTCAGGCAAGAAGTTCCGTCACGACGCGTGGGTTTTCGACACCGGTCAGCCGCTGGTCGAGACCCTGGTAGGGATAGGTGAAGCGGTCGTGGTCGATGCCGAGCTGGTGCAGGATGGTTGCGTTGAGATCGTTGATGTGCACCGGGTCCCGCACGATGTTGTAGGAGAAGTCGTCGGTCTCGCCATGCTCATAGCCGCCACGGATCCCGGCGCCTGCCATCCAGGTGGTGAAGCAGCGCGGGTGATGGTCCCTGCCGTGGTTGGTCTCGGTCAGTGCGCCTTGGGAGTAGATGGTGCGTCCGAATTCGCCACCCCAGATAACGAGCGTGTCTTCCAAGAGACCGCGCCGCTCGAGGTCGAGAACCAGGGCCGCGGTGGCCTGGTCCGTGTCCTTGCACTGGCCGCGTAGGTCCTTGGGTAGGTTGCCGTGCTGGTCCCAGCCGCGGTGGAAGAGCTGAACGAAGCGCACGTCGCGCTCCGCCATTCGGCGAGCGATCACGCAGTTAGCGGCGTAGGTGCCGGGCTTGCGAGCGTCTTCGCCGTAGAGCTCAAACGTGGAATCCGGCTCGGTCGAGAGGTCCATCAGGTCCGGCACGGAGGTCTGCATGCGGAAGGCCATCTCGTACTGTGAGATGCGCGCTTGGATCTCCGCATCGTGGGTTTCCTCATACTTGGCCTCGTTGATCTTCGCGATCCCGTCCAGCATGCGACGCCGGGTCGCGGGGTCGATTCCATCGGGGTTCGAGAGGTAGAGCACCGGATCCTTGCCACTGCGGAACTTGAGGCCCTGGTGCTCGGACGGCAGGAAACCCGAACCCCACAGGCGTGAGTACAGTGCCTGGAAGTTGCCCTTGCCGCGGGAAATCATCACCACGTAGTTGGGCAGGTTGCGGTTCATGGACCCGAGGCCGTAGGAAAGCCAGGCACCCATACTGGGCTTGCCCTGCTGCTGGCTGCCGGTGTTGATGTAGGTGATCGCCGGGTCGTGGTTGATGGCCTCCGTATTCATCGACTTGATGAGCGAAATCTTGTCGACGATGCCAGCCGTGTGCGGGAGGAGCTCGCTGACCCACGTTTGGTGTTGACCGTATTTCTTGAACTTGAACATCGGCGCGACGCAGGGGAAGGAGGCCTGGCCGCTGCTCATGGTCGTCAGACGCTGGCCCTGGCGGATGGACTCCGGCAGTTCCATGCCATGGATCTCCCGCATCTTCGGGTGGTAGTCATAGAGGTCCATCTGCGAGGGCGCTCCATTCATGAACAGGTAGATGACGCGCTTGGCCTTGGGTGCAAAATGCGGCAGACCCTTGTCACGCACACCTCCAAACGCCGTCTTACCGAGCATCGATCCCAGGGCCATTGCGCCGAGGCCGTTGGCACCGTTGCGTAGGAGTGTGCGTCGGGTCACCTGTCGACTGCGTTCTTGAATGGGGTCCATCGTCACTCTCTGGTCAGGGTCTCATCGAGGTTGAGGATCATGGAGGCGAGCACCGTCCAGGTGGCGTGCTCTGCCGGGTCGAGGGTCTCGTCACGACCACTCTCGCCCATGCCCAAGAGCGCGAGTGCCGCATCCTTGTCAGCCTGGAAGACGGGAAGCTGAGTATTGAAGATCTCCAGCATCACCTCGCGAGCGAGGGGTGTCGCGGGATGGGCGGTGCAGAGCATGAAGGCCATGTCGAGTCGGGAGTTGAAGCTCGTTTTGGAGAGGATCAGGCGCTGGGCCATGTGGCGCGCCGCTTCCACGAATTGCACGTCGTTCAGGGTGACCAGAGCCTGCATGGGCGTGTTGGTGCACTGGCGCTGGACGACGCAGGTGTCGCGGATGGGCGTGTCGAAGGTTGCCATGGCGGGCTGTGGAGCCGACCGCTTCCAATAGATGTACATGGACTTGCGGTAGAGCTTCTCCCCGTGGTCCTGCGTGAAGCGCTTGTTGCGGTCAAGGGAAACCGCATTCCACAGACCTTCAGGTTGGTAGACCTTGACGCCCGGGCCGCCCATCTTGTCCACCAGCGTGCCGCTCACCGCGAGAGCCTGGTCCCTCAGGAACTCGCCGTGTAAGCGGAAGCGCGGCGCGCGAGCGAGGAGTACGTTCTCGGGGTCAAGTGCGCGGCGCACTTCGTCGGCGCGAGAGTCCTGGCGGTAGGTTGCGCTCATCACGATCTGCTTGAGGGCGCGCCCAACGTCCCAGCCGCTATCAATGAAGTCACGCGCGAGCCAGTCGAGCAGCGCCGGATGGCTCGGGCGGGCTCCCTGAGTGCCAAAATCCATGACGGTGGAAACCAGGCCGCGCCCGAAGAGCATGGCCCAGTAGCGATTCACGGTAACCCTGGCCGTGATCGGATGATCGGGGTGGACGAGCCACCGGGCGAGACCGAGCCGGTTTTGGGGTGCGCCCTCGGGGAGGGGCAAGATGTCCTCGAGAACGCCAGGTTCCACAGGCTGGTCTTTGCGAGGAGCGTCGTACTGCCCACGGTCGAGTACGTAGGTCATGCGACCTTGCGGTACGTCCTCCATGACCATGACCGTACCGACCGACTTGTTGACCTCCTCCTTGCGGGCGAGCGCGGCCTCCCTGATCGCCGCTTGCTCGATGCCTTCAGGCCAGCCCGCCCGAATGAAATGGTCATATAGGACCGAGTGGGCCTCATCGGTCAGTTCCTCGGACCCAGACTTGAGGGCCGCGAGGACCGGCTCGGGCAGGTTGTCACCGCTCATCTTGAAGTAGTAGCCGGTGGGTCCTTCCCCGTTCACGATTTTCAAGAGGAGCCGGCTCTCCCCCGCGGGCAATTCGAGGTTGGCTTGGTCCTGATCGGCGGCTGCCGCCCGGCCTGCATCCTTCTCGAAGACCATCTTGCCGTTCAGCCAGATTCGAATGCTGTCGTCACTGCCCAGGGAAACGGATGCCGATTGCGCCCGCTCACAGTCGATCGTACGCGTCAGGTAGACTGCCGCGTTTGGTTTGTCGCCGAGGGTGTGGACGGCCCCGTCCTTGTCGGGGCGCTCCTTCCAAGCCAACCCTCCGACCTTGGCCGTGACGTCGATCTCGATCTTCTCCGGGCCGTGGTCGGCGCTGTAGGCTTCCGCCTTTGTGCCCTTTTGGAAGGGGCCAGCGGAGTACCAGGCACCCAGCACTGGCGTATCCCGCTCCAGTAGCCGCTTGCGCTCCACGGAGTGCCATTCTGCGAGTGCACCGGCCGGTGGCGCGGCGGCCTTAAAGAAGGCCTCCACGGCCTGCACCGAATCGTCGAGGGCGGCGAGGTCTGCCGACTGCTTTTCGGTTGGAATATCAATCAGTGGGTCCGCGTTCCCGACCCGCGTCTGAAAGCCCTTCTCCTTGCTCTGGTTGAAGAACGCAAAGAAGCGGTAGTAGTCCTTCTGTGTGATCGGGTCGTACTTGTGGTCGTGACATTGACTGCACTCCATGCTCAGGCCCAGCCATACGTTGCTGGTGGTCTTGACCCGATCGACCATGTACTTGACGCGCAACTCCTCGTCGATTGCACCCCCTTCATCCGAGGTGGGCGAGTTGCGATGAAAACCCGATGCCACAAGTTGCGCGGTTGTCGGCTCGGGCAGGAGATCTCCAGCGAGCTGCTCCACCGTGAATTGGTCAAAGGGCATGTTCTCGCCGTAGGCGCGGAGAACCCAGTCACGCCAGGGCCACATGTCACGGGGCCCATCGGCATGGTGAACCGACGTGTCGCCGTAGCGAGCCGCGTCCATCCACGCCAGAGTCATGCGTTCGGCGTAGGCGTCGGTCGCCAGCAATCGGTCGACCAGAGTTTCATAGGCACCCGGGCTCTTGTCTCCAACAAACGAAGTGACCTCATCCGGCGTAGGGGGCATTCCACACAGATCAAAAGAGAGTCGGCGAATAAGCGTCGCACGGTCGGCCTCGGGGGAGGGCTCCAGATTCCCTACAGCAAATCCGGCGCTGACAAAGCGATCGATCTCATTGCGGACCCAGGCACCGCTGGGGGGCAACGCCCCAGCCCCGATCTCCTCGAAAGCCCAGTGTCTTTGGTACTCGGCTCCCTCTTTAACCCAGCGGGAGAGAATCTCGATCTCTTCGGAAGTGAGGGCGCTCTCTTCCGCAGGCGGCATGAGCTCGTCGGCGGAGGCGTGGGTGATGCGGCTGATGAGCTCGCTGCGCTCGGGCTGTCCGGGCACGAGGATGCCCTTCTCCTCACCGACGATGCTCGGGAGATCGAGGCGCAGCTTTGCCTTGCGGGTTCCCTGATCTGGGCCATGACAGGGGAAGCAGTGTCTGGCGAGGATGGGCTGAACGTCCCTACCAAACTCGATCGTGATCGGATCTTCTGCGCTCCACGTGAGCAAGATGAGTGCGAGGGCTGGGTACATGAACGCCTACAGGATACGGGAGGGTGCCCATTCCGAGGTCGCTCGGAGAGCACGGATTCAGGAGGATTTTCGAGAGCCGTACGAGCCTTGGCCTAAAACGCCCCTACTCTCCTGGGGCGCTCTAGTGATCTCGACATGACCCTCACCCGGCGCTGGCCGTGGTGATTGCCCGGGCCGCAAACGGGCTCAGCCGCTGGTTTTCCCGGAACGGCCTTGGGCGCAGAGTTCGCGCCAACCCTTCGAGAAGGAGTCGATCTCACCAAAGCGGTCGGGACGGCAGTTTTCGAGTTCGAAATGGATCACCTGACCGGTCAGTTCAGGTTTACCCCTCCTACTCATGCGTTGCTTGCATTTAGGCAGGCTCTAATCGAGCTGGAGGAGGAGGGCGGAGTGGAGGGCCGAGCGGCGCGTTATGGAGAGAATCACGCATGCTTGCGAGAGGGCATGGCTCGGCTCGGGTTTCAAGAGTTTGTACCCGCCGAACACCAGGGCCCCATCATCACTTCCTTCCTCTATCCTCAAGATGCGGGCTTTGATTTCGAGAGCTTCTATGAGGGGCTCAACCGTCGCGGCTTTGTGATCTATCCGGGCAAGGTGACCGATGCGGACTGCTTCCGAATCGGGAACATCGGCCGGCTGTTACCTTCGGACATGGAAGCCCTCCTCACTGCGATCGCAGTGACTATGGAGGAGATGGGCTTGGAAGCTCAGCCGGCGGCAGCTTCAGAATAGATCGAAGCGGGCGCTAGACGGGCCGACTTGTCACATGAACGTGATCGAGATGCCGTCCGTGAAGTTCGACGTGTTGGTCGGGTTCTTGTCCCGATACCAGGTCTGAAAGTGCCAGGTCTCACCGGCCTGAATCACAACGGGCCCCGCGGGTGTCGGGGTTTGGGTCAGATCCAACTGCAAGGAGAACTGGCCCGCGGACCCGGAGTTGACGAGGCTCTTGCTGTAGCGGCCGATGGCGCCGCCCAGACACAGGTTGCCCTGACTACCGCCGGGGTTGGGAATAAAGCCCTTGGTCTGACTGGTGACAAACATGCCGAACTGATTCAGCGGCAGCGAACCTACGTCGAGCCGTACATCGTTGGCCGCAGCGATCGTCTGACCCCATGCACTGATGGCAGCCGAGGCTCCGGTCGAGTTCAGGTTGGCCGGACCGCAGTAGTTGGTGCCGATAGGGCCGCCGACGGGCGTGGAGATGAACTTCCAGGACAGGATGTCGTGGTCCTGGGCCTGCGTACTTGAGCCAGCTGAGAATCCGACGTAGGCGTTGCCGCCGCTCATCAGGTTGAGCCCTCCCGTTGATCCTCCTGTCAGGTAGGTGCCGCCTCCCGCGAAACTCCAAGCAACGGAGATCACGGGCTTGCTGCCTCCATCGAGATAGATCTCCAGCAGACTCCCATCGTATTGGATGTCCAGGATATGGCTCCCCTTCTGGAGGGTGAACGCGGGTGAAACGACGGCGATGGATGAGTCATGGTCTTGACTGCAATCCCCGGTTCCACCCGTCTGAACACTGATGTGATTTCCGTCGGGATCGTTCCAGGAGCTGTTGAAGAACGTGTCCACCTCAATCACGAGGGCATTGTCAATGGCATTTGCTGGGCTGGTGGCGAATCCGCCGTACCCCATCGCACTACCTGAGTCACCCATGGCAGCCAAACCGTTCGGGTCGTTCTGAACGATGAACGTCAGTCCATCGCCGCCGCCGTTGACGGGGTTGCTTGTGGCGAATATGAACTTCGTGGCAAAGCCGCCAGAAACGTAGACGGATTGGTCGTAGAACACGGATCCCTTGTCGCCGTTGACATTGCTGCAGACGCGCAGAGCATTGCCGCTTTGCTGGGCTCCACCGTTCATGGCGAGGCCCGCAACGTTAGAGAAATCGGAATAGCCGAAGGCTTGTGCGGGAGCAGAGCCCGCGAGGAGTACGGTCAGGAGCAGTAAGCGGAATAGGAATAGCATGGAGATCCTCACAAGGTGAAAGGGGGGACGAGAGCCGGTACCTGTGCCCCAATCAACAGTAACTGAAGTCAGCGAAATTGGCTGAAAACGCACGACTCAGAGGAGTGCGGGCCAAGAACGGGAAGGCGCACGGTGGGCCCGAGGCATGGTCAGCCCCTCAGTGAACCCCAGGCGCCCGTCGCGAGCTAGCCGGATCCAGATAGGGACGCGCTGGATATCAGTTCCCTTGTGATTGTCAGCATTGAGCTACTCTGTAGTTGTCCACGGGCGTGGACGCTGCCAACAGTTTACCCACACCAACCAATGCGCCTGACACTCATTTCAACGCTCCTCGCGGCTCTCGGACTTGCGCCGAGCGCTGTCGCGCAAGACCTCTACGACCAGGACCTGTTTCGTCCGTTCGGGCTGACCTTTAATCAGGCGGACTATTGGCAGCAGCTCTTGAACAATCAGGCTGCCGGCATATACATCAAGGCTGACCTCACCGTTGATGGTGTGACCTATCCGGACGTGGGCATTCGAATGCGCGGCCAATTCACTAGCTGGTGCGCCCCGACGGATAAGAAGCCGTTCCGCATCAAGATGGACGAGTTCGTTGTGGGTCAGAGCATTTATGGCCACGACAGCTTTCGGCTCAACAATGCGGCTGGGGACCCCACCTTTCTGCGAGAGGCTTTGATGGCGGAGGCCATGCGGGAGTATGTGCCCATGGCTCGGCGCGCCTTCACGAACGTGAGCATCAACGGGATGAACTGGGGCGTCTACATCATCGAACAGCAGAAGGATGGCCGCTACGCCAAGGAGTTCTTCGGCGATGATTCCGGCAACCGCTACAAGGCCATCTGGCCCAACGCCCTGACGTATCACAACTCCAACCCCAACAATTACGTCGGCCGCTACACCCACGTAAACGGCCCCACGGCGGACTCCTACCTTGATCTGATCGTCTTCCTTGACGCACTCAACAACACGGCCCTGGGCGCGCCCCTCATGAGCGCACTCATGCCCCTTATCGACATGGACGCGGTGCTCTGGGCTCTCGTGGGCAATGCCCTCTTCGGGAACATGGACTCCTACCAGGGTAATTCCCACAACTACTACATGCTGTTTGATGGGCACCAGGAGCGGTTCTACTTCCAGACCCACGATCTGGATCTCTCGTTCGGGACGTTCTCCCCCCAAGTGGATGAGAGCATGATCTATGGCTTTAATAATGCCGGCCGACCCTTGGTCTATCGCACCTGGAAGTACAAGCCGTTCCGGGAAGAGTTCTGGGCCCACGTCAAGACCATGGCAGAGGACACGTTTGACTGGGATCACCTCGGACCTCTGGCGTGGAAGTGGCACAACATGATTGATGCGGCCGTCGCCGCCGATCAACTCAAGGTCTACACCTATCAGAACTTCAAGGACGGGATCACACAGGACGTGAGTTCAGGCGGTACGTGCCTCACGTTCTTCCCTGGCCTCCGGACTTGGCTTGAAGCGCGACAAGGTTACGTCCTCAACTTGAATAACGTGACAACGCCGCGAGTCACGCTTGGGAACGCCAACCACTCCCCAAGCAAACCGGGAGTAGGACAGCCCGCCGTTGTGACGGTTGAGGCAACGGGCTCGGAACCTGTGGGGAAAATGAGGTTGCGCTATCGTGCGGGACCTGGCGCGTTCAAAGAGAAACCCATGCAGGACGACGGGGCAAGTGGTGACGGTGCGGCTGGAGACGGAGTCTATGGAGCGAAGATTCCGGGGCAGCCAGCAGGTGCACTTGTGGAGTACGTCATTGTCGCTACAGGCGGCACGGGCGGGTCCAAGTCGTTCCTGCCGCGCAAGTCCGAACAGGAGCCATTTGTCTACAGCGTTCCGTTTGGAGGTACTGGCCTGCGGATTACGGAGTACATGTATTCGGGTTCCGACGGGGAGCTCGTGGAGTTGACCAATACTTCCAACGCGCCCATCAACGTCACAGGCTGGAGCATCGATGATCAGACTGGGGCTGCAGGTACGTTCGACCTATCCGGTGCAGGGGTGATCCAGGCGGGTGAGTCGGTCGTGGTGACTGACGTCGTTGCAGGAGCCTTTGCCGTGGCGTGGAACCTAAGCGGCGTGACTGTGCTGGGTGGGAACCAGGTCGCCAAGATCGGCCGGAACGATACGTTGCACCTGTTCGATCAAAACGGGGCGGTTGTTGATCGTCTGGCTTACGGCGACGAGGATTTTCCGGGCTCACCTCGCGCGAAGGACTCCTCGGCATGGATCTGTTCAGATTCGGTGGGAATGGACGATCCGGTGCTCTGGACCTTGAGCATGGCGGGCGACGCCCAGGGTTCCTGGGTCTCCACTGGTGGCGATGTGGGGAGTCCCGGCAGTTGGGATCCCTTGGGCTGTCCCTCCATCGGTTTGGATTACTGCTCGTCGAATCCCAACTCGACGGGCTCCACAGCGATGCTTGTCGGAGGCGGCAGCGCGGTGTTGGCAGCGGATAGCCTGACCTTAAATGTGGCTAACCTTCCGGTCTCCCAGGTGGGGTACTTCCTGCTCTCTGACGCTCAGGGCAACGTCCCGAGCTTCGGCGGAAGCCAGGGGGTCTTGTGTCTCGGTGCACCGATCTTGCGATTCGCAAAAGACATACTGAAGGCGGATGCCTCTGGGCAGGTGAGCTTTGCCGTCGATTTTGGGGCACTCCCGGGGGGGACCGTGTTTCAAGCAGGCGAGACCTGGAACTTCCAACTCTGGTACCGCGATGTGAATCCCACCTCGACTTCGAACACCTCGAACGGCTTGGCCGTGACCTTCAACTGACTGAGTTTGGGCGCGCGATGGCGTAGGATGGTCAGCAAGAGGAACACTTAGAATCATGGCCAACGCAATCGATCTGAAATCCAAGCTTGAGTCCTTCGACGAGACGTGGAGTCCCCGCATCATCGGAGAGGCGAACGGCCAGTACCTGAAGCTCGCCCGTTGCGAGGGCACGCTGGAATGGCACAGCCACGAGGGAGAGGACGAGGTCTTCCTGTGCCTTGAGGGGCGTCTGGTGCTTGAGTTGCGCGATCGAGAAATCGTGCTCGAACCAGGCCAGCTGTTCATTGTGCGCCGTGGAATTGAGCATCGGCCACGCGCCGAACCCCGGGCCGCTGTTCTTCTGTTTGAACCCACACAGACTGAGCATCTGGGCGGAGGGGGTGACCCCAGAGAGGTTGGCATCGACGATCAGGAACGGATCTGAACCCGCTGAGCGCGGCTCAGCGGGTTTGAGCAACTGGGGCCTAATCCTTGTCGGCGGTCTTACCCTTGTCGATGACCTCGATCATCGCCTGGCCCAGGGCCTTGCCGATGCGCAGGTAGCTCTCCGCATTACCGAACCAGTGGTGTCCGTGCCCGGTGTTGGGTGAATCCTCGGGCTTACGCAGGAAAGAGCGCGTGGAGACGTAGCGCGCTCTCCCAGCAAACCCAGACCACTTCGTGGCCTTCTCCTGGGCAGTCCAGAGCTCCTCGTTGTTGGCGTTCCCCGTCTGACCGACGACGAATGGCAAGCGTGGTTTGGAGAGATGGGCGCTCAGGTCCCGGACCATGTTCACGAGGTTGTCCGAGTAGGACTCCAGGGCCCCTTCAACGAACATGTCGTTCCAGCCCTGAAACCAAATGAAGCCCGACAGTTGGGCTTCGTATCCCGCGAGGTCGGGAAAGCGCTTCTCGAAGCCGGCCAATGCTGCGGCGTATTCGGCGAGCATCTGTTTGTAGTAGGGACCGACCTCTCCACCCGAACTCGGTGGCCTAAAGTCCTTCATCAGGCTCTTCCCACCCCAGGCGGTCTTGATCAGCAGTACCGGCTCCTCGAAGTGTTCACCCAGCTCCCAGCCAAGTTCCATCTCCGGACCAAAGTGATGGAGGTCCTCATATCCGGCGTAGCCGATGGACAGGGGGCCCGCTTTCAGGGGCCCCCGCGCTGGCTGGTACCACACAAAGACGTCGTCGCGTTTGGTCCAACTCCCATCGTCCTTTCGCCAGTGCCCGAACTCTCGCGCGAGGTCTGGGTCCTCAAGCACGTGGGTCAGAATCCCTCGGCCGCCGTTGTAGTACTCCTCATGGTCGAGGTCGACGACAGCCTGACCTTCCATGTTCGATTGCCCTGCCAGCAGGAAGACCCTGAGCACGGGCTTGTCCGGACTCTGCCTGGTTTGAAGTGGGGCGGCAGCGAGCAGGAGCCCAAGGGTTGCCAGGTGAATGTGCATACCCTCAGGATAGCCTTCCCGGCCCCCTTTTCGGCTGCTCTACCGACGAACTGTCTGCTTCAGAAGGCGAAGCGAAAGCCCACGTAGGGTCCACCCAATTGGAGGTCCAAGTCGGCGGAGTCGCTGGCGTCCGCGAAACTCGCGTCGAAAGCAAACTCGCGGTATCCGATGACCAGGGTCCCCATATCGCCGAGCACGTCCAGGCCCCCGTAGATATCCATGTCCGTCACCGAGACGCTGCCCTCATCCACGTCCACTTCCAGGAACGCATAGGTGGCCTCGACCCGCACCGGGCCGATGTCGCCACCAAGGCGCAGGCCTATTAGAGGGATGGGGAGGGTCTCGTCCATTTCACCGGTCTCACCAGTAATCTCCTCAGTGACTTGCATGGCGATGCCAAGAGCGGTGACACCCAGGCCAAGGCCGAAGTGGGCGGTGTCACCCAGGCCCCAGTTGTAGGTCCAGAGCACACTTGTCGTGGTCATGTCCATATTTGTTGCCACATCGCCTCGAATTCGAATCCACCCAGATCAAGGGCAGCATCCAGAAGGCCACTGCCATCGAAGCTGCTCGACCCATGGGTGATGCTCCATTGAGAGCTGGGCCCGACAAAATCGATGCGACCACCGAAGCCCACCTCCGCATCGCCGACTCCGAGAGAGCCTAGATCTGTCGAGGCAGAAATGCCCACTCCCGAGGAGGCCACCGAGCCGTCAAGGGAGCTGCTAGCCACGAAGGGCATCACGCTCACCGAGGGAGCTGAACAGGAAGCCGTCACTGCGGCGAGAGCCATGAGAATGCGTTTCATTGATCTCCTCCCTTGGAGAGTCACCGGGTTGCGTGCGCTCTTGAGGCGACACTTGTCCCATCTTGTACGCTCCCTATTGCGAGCAGGCTAGTCCAATCCTCGGGCGCAACACTCAAGAGAACGAGGACGGCCGGGTTCAGGCCGATGACTGCCTACATGCGCTCCCGATCCAAGGCCCGCCATTGAACAGCGAAGAACAGCGCCTCGAGCATCCATGCTCCAATCATCATCACGGTCAGGTACGTCAGGAGAGTGCTCATTTGGGTCGCTTTGCGGGGGGGGTTGCCCTGGTGACATCTGGCTTACAAGGCCCCCTCATCAATCCGGCCTCGAGTTTCAGGAGCCACCAGGGCTTTGCTTCGTTCCCCCTTATTGTGGGTCGGAGCGGCGTCCATACAACTTGGGCCATTCGACCCCGGGCTTGGAATTTCCAACCTAGTGGGTGGTCAACCGGCGTTCTGGTGGTCCCAAAAGAAGGGGGTCATCTCCGGACCGGGTGCGGCCTAGGCCTGCCCCGAAGGGGAAGGTGGCATGCTACGCGGCTCCGACTAGCGGTTCGTCGCCCCTGTGATAGTCTTCTTCAAATGGATGTCGCATTTGCGATTCCCAGGTAGATCATTCTCCCCCCCAGCCGTGCCGCCCGGCACCCCTTCGATGAAGAACGCCATCCGCATTGTTTTCGCCTTAGCCCTCACATGCACCAGCGCAACAGCGTTCCAGACGACGTTCAACCCTCTTGGCGGTGGCCAAGCGTGGGGTATGGGCTCCGATGCTTCAGCGGTAGCGGGATCAGACAGCCAGGGCGCGTTCCTTTGGACCATGGCCGGCGGCTATCAGGCACTCGGAGCCACGGGTGGTGTGGGCGTATCCGATGACGGTACGACCCTGCTCGGAGACATGATTTCTGGGGGGCAGAGCGTGGCCGGAATTTGGAAGAACGGCGGCTGGACTTCACTTGGGGGGATCGGCGGCAGCTCGGGGAGTAGCACAAGTACAGCCTATGGCCTCTCCGGTAGCGGCAACGCTGCAGTCGGCCTCGCCTGGGTCAACGCCGGCAAGGCAGCAGCGTTCTACTGGACGCCTGTCGGGGGAATGGCGGCCTTGCCCCAGCTGGGCCCGAATAGCTCGCGTGCCAGCGGGATTTCGCGCGATGGTGACTTCGTCGGCGGTTTTGACGAGGCGTCCAACGGAACGCGACGCGCCGCAGTTTGGGACGTGACGAGCTACCCCGCCGTCACCGAGCAACTGATTCTCGTCTCGGCAAGCAACCCGTCGGGTGCGGGCGAGGTGTATGGGATGAGCGCCGGCGCCCAGTACGTGGTGGGTTCGGAGAACAAGGCCGGCTTTGTGTGGGATGCAGTCGGCGGAACCACCAACTTCGGGCCGCTTTCCGGTTCGGGAGGAGGATTCGATTCAGGCTGGGCCAGTGGAGTGAGCGACGACGGACAGGTCGTGGTCGGCGGCTTCCGCTTTTTCCCCTTCCCCCTTGTTGCGACCATCTGGACTCCGACCGGTGGTCTGCAGGATCTCAAGGTCTACCTACAGGCTGCGGGTGCCACGAACGTGGCGGGTTACGAACTGCACAATGCGACCTCAATCTCTCCCGATGGTTCGCTGATCCTGGGCTACGGCCGTGATCTCTCCAACAACCAGTCCATATGGTGGCAGGCCACCATCGGCGGCGGCAGCGGTACTTGCGGCACCGTGTTCTGTGATACCGACGCCAACAACGTTGGCGACGTGACCCTGAGCACTTGCGACTGCTCGGGCGGTTCGATCACCCTCGACCTGAGCACGAGCTTCACGGGCCAGTTCACCTATCCTCTCGTGGGATTGGGTACGACGGCCGTGAGCCCCACGGGTGTGTCTGAACTGTGCCTCGCTGGTTCGACGATTGGCCGTTACACCAAGGATGCCGGAGCAATCAGTGCCTCGGGGACCTTCAGCATCGACCTGTTGAATGCGGCCTCCGCCCCCGGCGGCGGCGTGCCCACCATCGGCGGGTCGCTGTGCAACGGCAACACCTGGCGCTTTCAGTATTGGCACCGTGCCGGCATGAACCCTTCGCGCTTCTCGAAGGGGATCGCTGGCATGATCAACTGAGATTCAGGCTTCCTCGCCAGGAAATCTCTGCACAACGAGCGCGAGTAGTCTAACGATCGGGGCATGGGTTGTCGCGATCCCGAAGGGTAGAGTGTGATCATGGCCAAGCGCATTGACTTCTACTATCACCGCGGGAGCTGAACGAGTTGCAAACGCGCCGACGCCGCTCTCGAGGGCGCCGGTATAACCACCCGTGGGGTGGTTGATGCTCGAAAGGAACGATTTGGCTCGGGTGAGCTGGAACCAATCTTCAAAGGAGTGCGACGTGTCTTGGCTTGCAAGGGCAAGAAGGTGCAGGAGTTCGACATGCGCTCCGTCAAAGCCAGCGACGAGGCCTTCGAGGCATCGGTCTTGGGCCCATCTGGAAATCTACGCGCCCCGACAGTGAGAACCGGAAGCACGGTCGTGGTGGGCTTTCATGCAGAAGCCTATGCGGACCTGTTCGGCTGATTGCTCCCGGCGCTTACCGTCGGCCCCTAGTCCTCAAGGGTGATCATCGGGCGGGTTTCAGCGTGTGTCGGTGATCCGGCGACAAACTCCCGAAACTCCCCTACGAACGAGGGAATGTCCAAGCCCATGTAGTGAGGCGTTACAGCCAACGCCGTCGACTCGATGCGCTCCGTGCCCTGAGCGCCGAGCTTCTCCACGCCAGCTGGTTGTCCCATGCGGGTCTTGAGCGCGGCAGCTGTGCATTGGATTAGGCCCTGGATGAACTGCGCCTGGGGCGGATCGTGCTTGGACACGTGCCAGAGCGACTCCCAGGCCTCATGGGCTTCCCACAGGTAGCCCGCGTTGTAGAGGTCCACCCCGAACAGATACGGTGCGCAGGATCTCCAGTTGTCGGGAGGGCAAGTCACTACCGCATCTTCCGCCTCGGCCTGATAGGAATGGCCCTCGGGATCACGGGTCGGATGGGGCGCGGCCCCAGGCAGGTAGGCGTAGGCCGGGAACGGCACATTGGGCAGGTGTCGGGGAGGGGCACTCACGGGAGGATGCTACCGAACCTGGCCCCTCTCACCACACTGCGCTGCGCGGAGCATTTTCAAAGTGGGCCAGGGGTCAGACTGTTGCGCCAGGTTGCAGCAGATGGGGCAGTGTTTAGAAGAGTGGGTAGATGAGTCGGGGCGGGGTACACTCATGAACCACCATGGTCTTCTTACGAGTTGCAACCGTCGCGCATGCCCTCCTGTTGCTTGCGGCTACGGGATCGGGTCAGGATTTTTCCTACCCCGACTTCTCGAACATGGCAGGGCTCACGGTCAATGCCAATGCGGGCCAAGCGGGTCCCGTACTGCGCCTGACTCCATCTGCAAACAACCAGAAGGGATCATGTTTCTACGACGTGCCCACTCAGGTCTCGGCGGGATTCACCTGCACCTTTACTTTTCAGATTGACCTGCCCACAGGGGGGGGAGCTGACGGCATGGCGTTTGTGATTCACAACGCTGCCCTGGGTCTGAATGCGATAGGAGATTCGGGCTCGGGACTTGGCTACGCGCTCAACAGCAACCTGGCCATCGAGAATAGCCTCGTCGTAGAATTCGACACTTGGAATTCGGGCCTCGGAGATCCAGGGGACAACCACGTGAGCATTCACACCCGAGGTATCTCTCCCAACCAGTATTCCGAGGACTTCTCCATCGGTAATGCACCCGTGGCAGCGACCATGAGTGATGGCAACGTGCACACCGCCATCGTTGCTTACGATGGGTTCATCATCGAGGTGTTCGTAGACAATCTGGTCACGCCCCTGATCTCCGTGCCGTGGGATTTCACGACGGGAGGGACATACTTGACGGGCAAGGCCGTTGGCGGGTTGCAACTGATGAACGGGGGCACGGCCTATGTGGGTTTCAGCGCCGCAACTGGAGGCGCAGCGGAGACCCACGACGTCTTGTCTTGGGACTGGTCGGGAGGCGATGGGCCTGTGGGGACAAGCTACTGCTCGCCAGCCAACCTCAACTCGTCAGGCCTATCCGCGATGATCAGTGGCTGGGGCCGCACAGTGGTGGTGGCCAACTCTCTTTCCCTTACTGCCAGCGCCATGCCCATCAATGAGTTTGGCTATTTCCTCTGCAGTCAGACCCAGTGGTTCAAGCCCGGCGCAGGAGGCAGCAATGGAAACCTATGCCTCGGCGGCAAGATTGGGCGTTTCAGCAAGCAACTGCAGAGCAGTGGAAGCGCTGGGACCTTTACCATCAACGTGGATCTGAATGCCCTGCCCGTATGGCGCAACCAGTCCGTGTTGCCGGGCGAAACTTGGTATTTTCAGGCCTGGTTCGCGGATGGGACGAGCTCCAACTTCACGGACGGGCTGTCCGTGCTGTTCCAGTAGCCCCGCCAAAGCGACGGCACGCAGATCCAGGCTCGTCCCTCAGTGGGAACCGTTGCTATTCTCCTCCGATGAACATCGCCCTGATTCAGCAACCGGCTGGGCCTGACATTGCGGAGAATCTGAGCAGAGGCTTGCAGGCCGCTCGGCAGGCGGCGCAAAGTGGCGCCCAGGTCATCTGCTTTGCTGAGCTGGCCTTCGAGCCTTTCTACCCTCAGGTTCCGGCAATGCAGCAGGAGAAGGTCTCGGACGTCCGTGACTTGGCCGAGACGATCCCAGGTCCTATGACGGAGGCGTTTCAGACCTTGGCGGCCGAATGTGGCGTTGTCGTGATCCTGAATCTGTATGAGCGTGATGGGGATTACGCCTATGACACATCGCCTGTGATCGATGCGGATGGGCAATTGCTAGGCCGCACACGCATGGTGCACATCACCGAGTATGAGCACTTCCACGAGCAGGGTTACTACGACCCCGGGGATCAGGGCGCGCCCGTCTACGACACCCGATTCGGGAAACTAGGGGTGGCGATCTGTTACGACCGCCATTTTCCCGAGTACCTGCGAGCCCTGACCCTTGGGGGGGCCGACGTGATCTTCGTACCGCAGGCGGGAGCCGTGGGTGAGTGGCCCGACGGTCTCTATGAAGCCGAGATGAAGGTGGCTGCGTTCCAAAACGGCGTGTTCACGGCGCTCTGCAATCGGGTGGGTAAAGAGGAAAAGCTGACGTTTGCAGGGGAGAGTTTTGTGTGCGATCCCGGTGGGCGTGTGGTCGCCCGTGCCCAAGCGGGATGCGCTGACGTTCTGCATGCCGAGTTGGACTTGACCCAGGTCGTGACCTCTCACGGCCGAAAGCTGTTCATCAGGGATCGGCGCCCGGAGCTGTATGGCGCCTGGCTCTAGACCCAGAGGCTCTGCGGCACATGCGCGACGGTTGCCCGATCGGCACCCGGAAAGGGGCATTCCTTTCTCCCGGGCAAGAAAGGGGGGGGGCACGATCCCGAGGAGGCGAAAGGCACCACGCACGCTTCGTAAGGGGCCCGTTATCTGGCGAATTGAACCGGGGCGTCTCGTAACCTACGGGTCAGAGCGCTGGGAACCTCCAGCGCCCCCTCCCCTCACTTCAATCTGAAACCGGCATGCGTCTCGCTCACGATTTAGGTCTCTCCTTCTCAATTTGCGCCCTGACTTCCGTTCTATTCGCAGCGGCCTCCCCGGCCTTGCCCCAATCTGCGGACGGCGATCGGACAGTACTGCTGATACACGTCGATTTTCCCGACGCAAGGGGCCCCAGCTTCTCGGACCACGAGTTTTCCCGCGCTACCCACAGCCTCAACCGTTATTGGACATCCAATTCCAAGGGGCTTGTAGGTATCGACGCCACGGTCACCAGTCTCCTGCGCATGCCGCGCCCTCTGAGCTACTACAACCCCAGCGGCACGGCCAAGGGTGGCCTGCGGGGAGAATTGATGGCCGATGCTTTGGACTTGGCAGAGACTGCGGGCTACGAGGTCTCCTCTTACGACATTCACTGGCTGACTCCAGGTCAGGGCACAAACGGCGTGGCCGGGAAGGTCTGGGGCAATAATCCCAACTCACCCGGGATCATCATCCATGAGCTTGGGCACTCATTGAACCTGCCCCATGCCAACAGTTGGCGGGCGACCGACGGCACGACCATCGGACCCGGATACAGCAAGGAATACGGCAACCGGTTTGACCCGATGGGCGGAGGTAAGGGCCGTTTCGAACGTCAGTTCAATACGGCGACCAAACATTGGCTCGGTTGGCTTGCTGAGGACGACATCACAACGGTGACCCAGGACGGCATCTATCGTATCCAGGCTCACGACCGCCCGTTGAATGGAATGTCCGCAGCTCTGCGCATCCCGCGTAATGGACAGCAGAACTACTGGGTCGAGTTCCGGGACCGCTTGGGCGACCGTTGGTCCTCCAGTGGCGCCCTTGTCATGTGGGAGAACATCAGCTTCCAGTATCTGAACCCCAATCAAACGAATTCGCACACCGACCTCCTGGATATGCACCCCGCCACCGCCGACATCAGGGATGCACCGCTCTTGCCGGGTGACGGCTGGTTCGATGACCCCCAAGCGGGCATTCGCATCAGGGTCTTGGGCAAGGCCCAAACAACCCCCATGTCCTTGGATGTGGAGGTGCAGTTTACGCTTCCCGCCGGGACGGTGGATTCACCACCCAGCGTGTCCTTCGTGCAACCCTTCAACAACTCATCTTCCATTGGCGGCACGACAGTCTTCGAGGTCATGGCCTACGACTCCGACATAGGTACCACCGATGGAGACGGCATCGACAACGTCGTATTCGAGATCTATGGCGATGGCAGCGAGGTTCCGATCGCGGTGTTGCCGCCGATCACGAAGCCTCCCTATCGACACGTATTCGACACATCGACCCTCAACGACACCGGCTACACGGTCTTGTGCCGGGCCACCAGTACCGCCACTGCGGGCGGGAATTTCTCAACGGACCTGACCTACATCCGCGTGCGCTGCAACGGAGCCAATCGTCCACCCGCCATCGCGCACAAATTGGCTCTCGCCAGCCCGATCACCAAGGCGAGTCAATTCCGTGCGAAGATAGTGGTCAGCGACCCCAATGGTCTTGAGGACATTGGCCGTGTGCAGGGCTGGATTGCCACTCCAAGCAAGGCGGTCGTTGGCAAGTTCACGATGAAGCACGAGGGTGCCGGTGTTTACACCTTGGCGCGGCCGAACATGAACTTCTCCATCCTGGGAACCTATACGTTCATCGCAAGGGTCAGCGATCGCGGACAGTTGACACAGACGGATTTGGGGAAATTTGTGGTCAAGTAGTAGACTGCGACCTAGAGGCTACGCCCCTCACGCATGAGTCAACCCAACCGCGGAAAGGGATAAGAATGAAGAGACACCCTCCTGCTAGACCCGTTCACGTGGCGGCCACGATGTTGTCCGCTATCCTGTTTCTCGGTGGAGCTCAGGCTTCTGATACAGACAACTGGCCCACATGGCGTGGCCCAGGAGGAGCGGGCGTCGCGAAGTCAGCGGTCCCCACGAGCTGGTCGGATGAAGAGAACGTGCGTTGGCGAACAGCCATTCCTGGGCGCGGCTTTTCGACACCCGTTGTTTGGGGCGATCGCATCTACCTGACGACTGCCGTTCCGTTGGAGGAGGCTGCAGAGCCCGAGGACGATGGCGCAGATCGTGGACGTGGGGGTTTCTTTGGCCGTGGCGGCCCGCGCGGGTCCGCAACCGTCAATACGGCGTTTCTTGTCTTATGTCTGGACTTGGACACGGGCAAGGAAATCTGGCGCAAGAAGGCCTGTGAAGCCAAACCCCACGAGGGCTTTCACCGCACCTACGGAAGCCACGCTTCCGTTTCGCCAGTGACCGATGGAAGCAATGTGATCTGCTCCTTCGGCTCACAGGGGATCTACTGCTACGACATGGACGGCGAGCTATTGTGGGAGCGCGACCCTGAAGTCGAGCTCCAGATGCGACGCCAGTTCGGGGAGGGCGCCAACCCAGCCCTCCACAGTGGCGTCTATGTCCACGTGTTCGACCATGAGTCCGATTCGTTCATGCTGGCGCTGGACTCCAAGACCGGCGCGGTTAAATGGCGCCATAAGCGTGATGAGCCCTCGACCTGGTCTACCCCATTGGTGACCGAGCACGACGGGGCCTGGCAGGTGATCGTTGCCGGGACCAACCGGACCCGCTCCTACGAGCTGTTTGGGGGAGAAGAGCTGTGGCAGTGCGGGGGTATCGGGGTGAACGCCATCCCGAGCGTGGTGCGCCATGACGATCTGGTATTTGTCATGTCGGGCTATAGAGAACCCAACCTGCAGGCCATACGGCTGGGCGGTAAGGGGGACATCACAGACGCAGACCCCTCACCGATCGCGTGGAGTTCCAACCGGGGCACCTCCTACACGGCCTCGCCAGTGCTGCATGAGGGTCGCTACTACTGCGTGCAGGATGGCGGCAAGATCAGCTGTTTCGATGCCGCCAGCGGGAAGGCGTTCTACCTGGAAGAGCGTCTGCCGCGGGGGACCGACCTCAAGGCCTCACCGCTTGCCGCCGGGGGCGTGCTCTACGTGGCCACGGAAGAGGGTGACGTGCACATGATCGCATTGGGCGAGGAGTTCAAGTTGCTGGGGACCAATACCCTCACCGACCAGTTCTTTGTTTCTTCGCCGATCGCGGTCGATGGAAAGCTCCTGCTACGCGGGCAAGGCGACCTGTTCTGCATCGTCGAGAGCGGCTCGGATGGAGACTGACCAGGCCAATTCAGTCAGTCCACGGCCGCGCCCGGGCCAGGCAGGAGTACAATGACGGCGTGATGGCGTTTTCTTGTGAGCAAGCACTTCTGCCTGCGCTGCGGCGACGGCTCGCTGCGCTGTTCGCGGGGTTGGCTGTCCTGGTCTCACCGGCGCTGGCTACTTGGTCGCTTGTGGTCCTCAACACCAAGACCGGAGAGGTCTGTGTGGCCTCGGCCACGTGTATTGGCAACAAGTTCCCGCTCAAACTATGGCTGCCCGTGATCGTGGTGGAGCGGGGAGGCGGTGTCGCCCAGTCCATGGTGGATAGCCTCGGGGGCAACCGCATGACGATCTGGGCCGGCATTCAAAACGGGCTCTTGCCTGCACGCATCCTCGACAAGCTCTCCGTTCAGGACGGATTTCATCAGAGCCGGCAGTATGGAATCGTCACCGTGGATGGTCCGCCGATCACTTTCACCGGCGACAAAGCGGGGTTGGCCCGCTATGGGGTCACCGGTCAGGTCGGCGATCTGATCTACGCGATCCAGGGCAACGTACTTGCTGGGGACGCCGTCATTCTCGAGACCGAGAAGACCCTGCGGGCGTCTACGGGAGACCTGGGGCAGCGGGTCATGGAGGCCATGGAGACCGCGAGATTGTGGGGCGGCGATGGACGTTGTTCCTGCAGCGGCTCCAACCCGCCCGGCTGCGGTTCTCCTCCGCCCAGCTTCACCCACTCCGCCTACACGTCCTTCATAGTCCTGGCACGCCCCGGGGACGTAGACGGCATCTGCAACAAGTCGTTGGGTTGTGCCAATGGCAACTACTACTTGGAGAAGGTCTTCAAGGGCAAGGGCGCCACAGACCCGGACCCCGTCATTGAGCTCACCACACGCTACAACGCGTGGCGCGCGAGCATGGCGGGTTTGCCGGACCACTACCTGTCCAAAGTCCAGGTGGATCGTGAATTGTTGGTGGCCGATGGCAAGTCCAGCGCGAGCGTGCGAATTCAACTCGTGGACGTGGACGGCAACCCTCTGGCGGTCGGTGGAGATCAAGTGACCGTGCGGCAAGTCAGCCCAGGCCCAGCGACGGCGGCCCCCGGGCCCGTGACGGACAATGGCGACGGCACCTACAGCCTGAACCTGGTGGCGACCACGGCTCCTGGTCGCGGGGCATTCCAGGTGGAAGTGGGAGCGAAGGGGCCGCGCTCGATCCTTCTGCGTCCGATCATCGCCCTGGAGACTTCGCCCCTGAGCGAATTGCACGTGGGGTTGAGAGTCGTGAGTGCCGCGTCGGGGGGACGCGTGCCTTTCATCATCAATAGAGGCGCATCGGACGCCGGGCGCCCGTACCGCATCCTTGGCGGTTCCTCAGGCGCCGTACCCGGCTTCGACTACGGTGGCGTGCACGTCCCACTCAACCGGGACCCGTTCTTTGCCTTCACCTGGACGACGAACGGAAACGACCCCAAGTTCATGCGCTCCGCGGGGACTCTCAATTCGGAGGGTCGCATTCAGGCGTTGCTGCGTGTACCTCCGGGAACCTGGTCAGCCCTGGTGGGGCGGCGGTTTGAGTTCTGTGCGCTCCTGGGGGCGAGCGGTGGTGGCGGATTCGACGTGACGCCATCAGTTGGGTTCGACTTGGAACTATGACGTCTTCCCGAGCCTGACCAGACTATCACCGCCTAGTCTTTCTCGTCGTCGGTCTCCATTTGCACAAGGTCCGTGCTGGCAAGGACATAGGGTTCATCGCCGGCGAGTATCACGACCTCTGTGTTTGATTTTCCTTTCTTGGTCGGCTTCATCGTCACCTGGACGAATCCGAGCGGGTCCTTGAGCACGATGGCTCCTTTCCCCTCCCTCTTGCCCTCGAAGTAGTCCATCTCACACCCCTGGTTGTCGATGGAGAACATGGTGTAGACCTTGCGGTTACGGTTGTATCCGATGACGGCGTAGGACTCCTGCTTGAGTTCTGGCATCTGTGAATGCGAGAGCAGGAAACGACCATCCATTATCATCCTAAGTGTGGCTTTCCCCTCGATCATCAGGGGCTTGGCTCCAGGCGTAAGCCAAATGGAATTGTGTGTCTCGAATTCTCCGACCATGTCCGAGAGGAACTTGTGTTCGGGGCCGGGCCTCTCGTTATCCTGGATGTGCGTGGGTGTGGTGATGGAGGCTGACAAGAGCAGGCCTGCCATGAGTCCAATGCCGAGGTACAAAATCGCTTTTTGCATAGTAAGGGGCCTCTTTGGGAGGGACCTAAATGTTGGAGTGCCCATTATTATGCAGGTCATGCCGGATGGCGAGAATAATAGGATGATGCGATGCACACGACCCTGAAATCGATGCTTCTGGCCGCATTGACACACGGACTCCTGGGCAACCTCCCGGCAGACGAGGGTGTCCGCGGGATGGACAATGGGACATCTCGCAGTGTGAAGACACCCTGGCTTGACCTGTCCCGGCGTGCGGATGTACTCGAGGTAATGGGTGGGTGGGGCGGTTCCCAAGAAGGGCGCCCTGGCTCAGCGGGCGTCGTGCAGGCCGCGGACGGGGAGCAGAAACTGGTGATCTTCGGCCAGAGCCAAGAAGCGCCCACGACCCGCGCACTCATCAGCGGCGAGGACGGCGCCAAAGCCTCGCCCATGTTGGACGTGACACGATCCCTGGGCGGGGACGGTCATGCGGGGGTCTTTCTCAGTGATGGACGCCTGCTCATCACCTTCCGGGACACGCACCCGGCCAGTCCGACCAACGGCGATCGCGTGGCCTGGGTCGGAACCCTGGACGACATTGCCAACGGGCGCGATGGGCAATTCACCTGCCGGCTCGTAGACCACAAGGGGCCACCGCTTGCTGCAACGCCGACGCAGCTTGAGGCATTGGAAGATGGCGCCTTTGTCTCCACCGGCCCCTGTCGGCTGAAAGCCGGCCAGGAGGCTGTCGTGGTCACGGTGCGCTTCACCATGGCCATGATGGAGGAGATCCTGCCCACTCGGGGCTACAGCATCCCCCTTGTGGATCTGGACGGTGACAAGAACCGCCACGTGGTCGTGGACAAGGAAGCAGGCCAGTACCTAGGCCACGTAAGCACCCAGTTGTTGGAAGACGGCAAGACCATATTGGCGGTCTACCCCAAGGGGCACGGAAGGGGACCTATCGTCTACAAGCGCTCGGCCGATGGAGGGCGCACCTGGTCGGAGCGACTGCCTACTCCCGAGAACTGGGCCACAAGCCGCGAGGTACCCACGATTCACCGCGTGATCGATCCCAAGAGTGGGGCCAAGAGATTGATTGTGTGGTCGGGCCTGTACCCCGCGCGATTGGCCGTGAGTGATGACGACGGCTCTTCCTGGTCGGAACTCAAACCGGTGGGAGAGTGGGGGGGCATCGTCGTCATGGGCTTTGTGGAGCGCCTCCGTGATGGGTCGTACCTGGCCATGTTCCACGACGATGGACGGTTCATAGCTTCCAAGAGCCAAGCATCCAACCCGCGCGCCTTCACCCTCTATCAGACCTTCAGTCATGACGGCGGCCTGACCTGGTCCGAACCGGATACGGTGTGGTCGGGATCGGACTTGCACCTGTGTGAACCCGGCTGCGCTCGCTCGCCGGACGGCAAGAGCCTGGCCGTGTTGTTGCGGGAGAACAGCCGCACGCGCAACGGCTACGTGATCTTCTCCGATGACGAGGGGCAGACCTGGTCGCCCCCGCGCGAGTTACCCGCAAGTTTGACGGGCGATCGGCACACGATGGCCTACGGCCCGGATGGGCGCCTGTTCATTTCCTTTCGCGACACAACCCATGACAGCCCAACTAAAGGGGACTGGGTGGGCTGGGTGGGCACCTACGACGACATCGTTCAGGGGCGTGAAGGCCAGTACCGAATACGCTTCAAGGACAACAAGAACCGTTGGGACACCACCTATCCCGGCGTTGACGTGCTCCCCGATGGGACCTTCGTCGTGACCACCTATGGACACTGGGACGAGGGCCAAGAGCCGTACATTCTGAGTGCGCGCTTTACTCTTGAGGAATTGGACAAGAGGGTGGGTCTCCGTGACTGAGGCACACCAAGCCGAACAGGGAGGGCACCTGCTCTCGGGGCTGGTGGCGGCAACCTTCACGCCCATGAAGAGGGATGGTGCACTGGACCTCGCGCGGGTACCTGCGGTCTGCGACTTCGTACTCGGCCAGGGAGTTAGCGGCCTCTTTCTATGTGGCAGTACAGGGGAGAGCCCCTCGCTCACCGTGGATGAACGCATGGCCGTCTCCGATGCCTACATTGAGGCCTGCGGCGGACGGGTGCCGGTCGTCGTTCATGTGGGACACAACAGCCTGACCGACGCCCGCGCTTTAGCGGCTCATGCAGAGCGGGCAGGTGCGGATGCCATCGCGATTGTGCCGCCTTCCTACTTCTCCATTGGGTCCATCGACGGGTTGGTGAGTTGCATACAGGATATTGCCGAGGCGGCTCCTGACATGCCGCTGTACTACTACCACATCCCTCGCCTCACAGGCGTTGGCTTACGCATGGTGGACTTGCTTGAGCGGGCCGATGAGGTCCTGCCCAGCTTTGCAGGCCTGAAGTTCAGCTCATTCGAGCTCGATGACCTGCTGTGCTGCATCCGGCACGGCGGGGGGCGCTACAACGTCCTCTTCGGTTCGGATGAGATGCTGCTCGCGGGCCTAAGCATGGGTGCAGCGGGAGCAGTGGGTAGCACCTTCAACTTCATGGGTCCGTACTATCGTCGCGTGATCGACGCCCTTGCCGCTGGCGACCTACAGAAGGCGCAGGACGAGCAGTTGGTGGCGACCCAACGGGTACACCAGATTCTTGTTCACGGCGGTCACAATGCGATCAAGGCCGCCATGGCCGTGATGGGCGAGGACTGCGGTCCCCCGCGCCTACCTTGGAAGGCTCTGTCCGCAGAAGCTCTCGTCGCAATGCGGGAGGAGCTGTTGGATGAGGGCTAGGTGGTCGAAGGGCCTCACGCTATTTCTGGCGTTACTCGGTGCCGCAGCCGGTCGTGCGCAAGAGCGCGACGCTTCTCCCCTTGCTTTCACTTTGCTGCCGGATCTTCTCGACCCACTCGGGTTCGGCGGTCCGCTAACAGGGACCCATGGTGAGGCCCTCATCGTGGCCGGGGGTGCGAACTTTCCCACCCCCCTTGTCGATGGTGGAGCAAAGGTTTGGCACGACCGCATCTTCGTGCTCCTGCCGGGGGCCGATGCATGGCGCAATGAACAGGCACTGCCGCGACCCGTGGCCTACTCAGCCTGCGCCTCGACACCCAAGGGAGTCGTTGTCGTGGGTGGATCGGATGCCGATGCCGTGTATGCCGATGCCTTTCTCATGGCCTGGGACTCCGCCGAGAAGCGTGTTGTCTTCGAGGACCTCCCTGAGCTTCCAACCGTCAGCGCCTTCGGCTCAGCCGAAGCTCTGGGAAGCGTCGTCTACGTGTTCGGTGGGAAGTCATCCAAGAGCGAGACCGACCTGGCGGGAGGCTTTTGGAAGCTTGACCTGGATCGATTGGACCTCGGTTGGGTGGCGCTGCCAGAGCACCCGGGGCCGCCGCGGCTCAAGATGGTCACGGCCGTCCAGGATGATTCCGAAGGGCAAGCGTGCATCTACCTGTTCTCTGGTTCGCAAACTAGTACGAGCCCTGAAGGCGATCCGCGCTTTGAGATGTTCACCGATGCCTATCGGTATTCCCCCGAGGCGGAGAGCTGGACGGTCCTTGCGAGCCTGCCCGTCCTGGAGGACCCACGCGACCTCGCTGGGGAGGAGGCCTTCAGCGCTGAGCGCTGGCCTATCAATGCCGCCTGTGCTGCGCCGTTTGGGAAGAGCGAAATCCTGACCTTCAGCGGCTCCACGGGCCGCTACATCCTGGACGAGCAGGGCAAGGTTCGCGACCCGCGCGTGCGGCCCGCTTTCGCGAACCGGGTCTTGGCCTACGACGTACTCGCCGATCGTTGGCGTGATGCGGGGGAGATGCCTGTTGGGGTCGTGACCACCCGCGCCGTGCAGTGGCAAGGACAGATCGTGATCGCATCGGGTGAGGTGAAGCCGGGGATTCGGACGCCTCGAGTTCAAGCCCTATCGGTGGCGCAAGAGCCTCTCGCCGGGGAGGCCTTGAGCGCGAAGTTCCGCACCTTGGACTACATCGTCCTGGGCCTCTACCTTGCGCTGATGCTTGGTGTGGGCGCGTACTTTGCTCGCCGTAGCACGAGTGCCGAAGACTTCTTCTTGGCTGGGCGCAATATCCCTTGGTGGGCTGCGGGCCTCTCGGTTTTTGGAACCCAGTTGTCGGCGATCACCTTCATGGCCGTCCCGGCCACGGCCTACGGGTCAGATTGGAGGCGCTTCGTGGGCTCATTGATGTTGGTGCCCGTCATTGTCCTGGTCATCTACTGCTTCGTGCCTCTGTTCCGACGGCTGGAAGTCACGACGGCTTACGAGTATCTGGAAGCGCGCTTCTCCTTGTCGGTACGCCTGCTCTCCAGCGCCATCTTCATACTCTTCCAGTTGGGGCGCATGGGGATCGTGCTCCTGCTTCCGGCGATTGCTCTGTCGGCCGTTACGGGCATCGACACCTACCTGTGCATCGGCCTGATGGGCCTGCTTGCCACGGCCTACACGGCCATGGGGGGTATTGAGGCAGTAATCTGGACCGACGTCCTGCAGGTCTTTGTCTTGATTGGTGGAGCGCTCTTGTGCCTGATCGTAACCGTGGCCGACGCGGGGGGAGTGGGAGCGGTAATCGAGACCGCCCAAGCTGCGGGCAAACTCCATATCTTCGATTGGCGTTGGAGTACGACAGACATGGTGGCCTGGGTCTTGATTGTGGGCTTCGCCTTCACAAATCTCGTGCCCTACACCACCGATCAAACCGTCATTCAGCGCTACCTGACCACGCGCGACGAGAAGCAGGCAGCCAAGAGCATGTGGCTGAATCTGGCCATGACCATTCCCACGGGCCTGTTGTTCTACGGCCTGGGCACGGCGCTTTGGGTCTACTACATGGCACACCCTGCCGAGCAGGCGCTGCTCCCGGAGAAGGTAGATCAACTCGTACCCTGGTTCGTCGTAACGCACCTGCCCGCCGGAGTGGCCGGGGTCGTCGTTGCTGGAATTTTCGCTGCCGCCATGAGCTCCCTCGACAGCTCAATGAACAGCATCTCGGCCGCCGTGGTGAATGACTTTGTTGTCCGCCTTGGTGACGAGACGCGTACGTGGGACCTGCTTGCACTCGCCCGCCGGCTGACTTGCTTCCTGGGCTTCTTGGGGACCGGAGCGGCGATGGTGCTTGCTACCTATGAAATTCGCTTCCTCTTCGACTTCTTTCAGGAGATCATGGGCCTCTTCGGTGGAGGCTTGGCCGGTGTGTTCCTCTTGGCCGTCTTCTCCAGGACCGTCAATGCGAAAGGGGCCCTTGCCGGTCTGGTGGCTGGGAGCGCGGCAACCCTGGTCATCGTTTTCTTCACGGCCACCAACTTCCTGCTCTACGCGGCTGTTGGTACCTGTACCTGTGTTGCCGTGGGCCAGCTCGTGAGTTGCATCACCGGCGGTGAGACACGCAACCTAGCTGGGCTTACTCTCGTCACCCTGAAGGACCCAGTCGATGCCCCTAGCTGAACTGCAACCCCAAATAGGACGCTGTCGATCCGACCTGGAGGCCAGCACGCTGCCGTTCTGGCTGGAACACGGACTGGATTTGGATCAGGGAGGACTGTTCACATCCCTTGATCGCGACGGGATCGTGATCGACACGGACAAGGCGGTGTGGGCCCAGGGCCGGTGCGCTTGGATGCTGGCGACTCTCTACAACACTCTGGAGCAGAAGGAAGAGTGGCTGGCCGGAGCACTCTCGTGCTTGGAGTTCCTGGAACAACATGCCTTCGACGAAGACGGGCGCATGTTCTTTCTGTTGACCCGCAGGGGAAGGCCCTTGCGCAAGAGGCGCTACGCCTACTCAGAGGCTTTTGCTTGCATGGCCTACGCAGCATGCGCGAAGGCCACCGGACGGGAGGACTGGGCGGTTCGCAGCCGCGAGCTGTTCGATACCTTCTGCCGAGTCTCACTTGAGCCTGGAGGCATGGTGCCCAAGAGCGACCCGGCGACTCGACCCAGCAAGGGCATTGGCCCGCTCATGATAGGCATGCACCTAGCTCAAGTGATGCGGGAGTGTGGTGGAGGGCGGCAGGACGAGGCCTGGATCGACAGCTGCATCGATGAGGTCGAGCGTGATTTCTGCAAACCCGAGCACGGCGCCGTGTTGGAAACCGTCTCTCCGACGGGCGAGATCCTCCACCATTTTGATGGGCGGCTGTTGAATCCGGGCCACGCCATCGAGATGGCCTGGTTCATCCTCCACGAAGCGCGCCAACGGGATGACGACCCACGCCTGATCTCCCTGGGCGTGCGCATGCTCGACTGGATGTGGGAGCGCGGCTGGGACAAGGAGTACGGAGGCCTGTTTTCATTCTGCGATCTGAGTGAGCTCCCCCCCCAGGAGCCCGTGCACCAGATGAAGTACTGGTGGCCCCACACCGAAGCCATCATTGCCACCCTGCTGGCCTACAAGCTCACCGGGGAGAGCTACCAGGCCGAGCGCTTCAAGCAGGTCCACGCCTGGGCCCACGAACACTTCGCAGACCCTGAACGTGGGGAGTGGTTTGGATACCTGAACCGCGACGGATCACGCTCAACCGGCCTGAAAGGCAATCACTGGAAGGGCCCGTTTCACCTTCCGCGCATGCAGTGGTACGTCTCGCGGGTTTAGTCCGCCGAGGCGAGTTTCACCAGCCCAGATAGTCGAGCCGGCGTTTGACCTCGCTACTTTGGGCATGCACTTCGTCACGGGTCATCTCAAAGGAAATGTCCGGGCCGCCATCGCGTAGGAACACGACGCTGTTGAGGAGAATCAGAGTCTCCACGTGAGAGATGGAATCAGACAGCAGCTGCTTGAATAGCGGTGCCGGATCGAAGTCGCTGGTGAGGCAGAAGTACTCGGCCGCCCTCATTCGCACGAGTGGGTTGGTGTCCTTGAGGGCGGCCTCAAGGAGCGGAGCCAGGCTAGCGGCCTCTTGGCCAAACTGGATGCACGCGGTGATCGCCCAGTAGCGCTGCCAAGGATCCTCATCCTTGAGGGCCAACGGCAACGCGTTCTTGGCCAGCGCGAAGGGCATCAGGCACAGGTTGGCCGTATCGATCAACTTCGCGATGCGAGGTTGGTTCTCCTGACCGAAGGCCACGGGATTCTCGAAGGCCTTCTCGATGAGTTCAGACTCAGGGAACAGGCTTAGGTCGGGCATCTGCTTCTGGTAGATCGCCATCGCTGAGCGCATCTGTTCCAGCCGGTGAGAGTGAACTGCCTCAAGGGCTAGATTGTGCACCTCGTAAGGATCGGCCCGCAGGTCGTAGAGTGCTTCGGGGGCCTTGGGCTCAAAGAACAGTGCCTGCGCAGGGTTCAGTTCACCCGCGCGATACATGTCGCGCCACTGGGTGTAGGCCGGCATGCGATAGCGGTAGTTGTTTTGCAGGCCGTCGGGATAGTGCGCCTCAAAGTTGCGGATGTACTTGTAGCGCCCTCGGCGCAGACTACGGACGAGATCGTATTTCTCATCGAAGCGGTCGGCGTAGCCGAGGGTCTCTCCCCACAGGCGAGGTGCAATTGGAAAAGGGCCAGGCCCGAGGAACGGATGCCCATCGATGGCATCAGGGACGTCGACGCCTGCCAGGTGCAGCACCGTGGGGCCGAAGTCCACGAAGCTGACGAAGCCGGAGGGGCGTGTTCCCAGCTCGCCATCCACCAGGTGCTTCCAGTTGTCCGGAACCCTCACCACCAAGGGGACATGCAGCCCACTCTCGTAAAGGTAGCCCTTGCTGCGAGGCAGAACCCCTCCGTGATCTCCGAAGTAGAAAATGAACGTGTCCTCAAGCAGGTCGTCTTCCTTGAGTTCCGCCACAAGCTGTGCCACGCGGCCATCTATACGGGTCATGCGATCCAAGTAGCGCGCATGAGTGGCACGGAAGACCTCGGTATCCGGGTGATACTCTGCTAGGTGAATCTCATCCAGAGGCGTTGCAGGTGTCTCCTCCGCCAGTTTCTTCTGCGAGACGTGTAGGCTTCCCTCGTGCGAGTCCCCAAAGGACTGCATGTGGAAGAAGGGGGTCTCTGGTGTCGGACGGTTGCGCCAGCCAGCGCGCTTGGATGACTCATCCCAGACCGTCTCCCCGGGATCGGCGTTGTAGTCAGTCTTGTGCCGATTGCTTGTGTAGTACCCAGCCTCCCGCAAGATAGCGGGGAACATGCGCACGCCCGCGGGCAATGGAACGACCTCGAGCTTGCGGTGGAACTGGGTGCCGATACGAGGGGCGTAACAACTGGTCATCAGGGTCGTGCGTGCCACTGAGCAAACGGGGCTGCACGAGAACGCCCTATCAAAGACGAGTCCGTGCGTGGCCAGTGCTTCGATGGCGGGTGTGGCTATTCCGCCTTCGTCATACAACTTCAGGTAGTGCTTGGAGTTGTCCTCAGAGAGGATCCAGACGATGTTGGGTTTCTCTCGCGGGAGCTCGCGTGCGGCCGCGAATGGAGCGGCGTACACGAGAATGCCCAGGATGGTCCATTTGGCAGCCATGGGTCGAGTCTACGCTGTGCCACTACCAGCGCTATCAGAAGCTCCCCTCAAGCCCACTCGGGCCGTGGTACCCTGTCGGTATGGACTCTACGTGGAAAGGGTGCAGGACCCTTGTGAGCGGGGGGGCGATGGTGTGTGCGATCGCCGGCATTGGCTTGGCGCAGTCGCCTCAGATCGCCGCCTGGTACAAACTGGATGAGGCGAGCGGCACGACCTGTACCGACTCATCGGGCAGTGGTCTCAACGGGATTTTCGAAGGCGGCCCAACGATGGGGGTGCCCGGCGCGGCGGTTGGTACCAATACCGCAGTGCACTTCGATGGAACGGATGACCGCGCCGTGATCAAGAGCGCTCCGCCTCTTGCCGACCTTCGTGATCAGTTGAGTGCCGCATGCTGGATGAAGGCCGACACCCTGACGGGCATTCAGCGTTTCTTTGGCAACGACGGCAGCTGGACCTGGGGAATTACGGGATCGTCCATGCGCTTCACCACACGCGGAATCCTGGACTACGACCTGCCCGCCTCATTGAGCATCGGCACTTGGCATCACGTGGCTGTCGTGTTCGACGCGAGCTACGACTGCACCTTCTACCTCGATGGCTTGCCTATCGGGGGTGTATCGGGATCTAAGGGAGCCAACCCGGCCCTCGACTTCTGGCATATCGCGAACAAGGACCCGGGTCCCCCGGAGTGGTTCAATGGCGTGCTCGATGACATCCAGATCTACAAAGGTGTCCTGACCGATGCGGATGTCCTGTACCTCTACGACAACCCCGGTCAGATTCTGTCGAGCGCGGTGGGCACGAACTACTGCGGTCCGGCAAACAAGCACTCCGGTGGCGCGGGCGGTGTCATGTCAGGGTGGGGAAGTGGTCAGGTGGCCCAGAACAACCTGAGCCTCACGGCCAGCAGTTTGCCAGCGGGCGAGTGGGGCTATTTTGTCACCAGTCAGACCCAGGGCTTCCAGCCCTTCCCAGGCGGCAGCCAAGGCAATCTGTGCCTGGGTGGAAAGATGGGCCGCTTTGTGAAACAACTGAGTGCGACGGGAACAGCGGGTACGGTAACCGTCTCGCCCGACCTGTCGTCCTTCCCCATGGGCCCCCCGGTTTCGGTGCAGCCCGGTGAAACCTGGAACTTCCAGTTCTGGTTCACGGACTCCAATCCGGCGCCGACCTCGAATTTCACCGACGGGCTGTCGGTGATGTTTCAGTAGACCCGGCTCCCCTGCCCCTTCGCCCGTTCAAAGTAGACCTCGCGTAGGTGCTCGGTACGTGCTCTCGGGAGTCCGATTTGGAGCGATGCGGCAAACGCTCCAGCTGACCGCTCGGGTGCTGGCGGCATCAATGGAAACCCCGGCGGGGCCACGCTGGGACCGGGGGGACCTCGTTTGGTTCCAGCAATGGGTGCGTCAGGGGCGAGCCTCTTTCTAGAGAGGGTTTTGGAGTGCAGGATGGGTGCCGCGCAAGGCGACGACCCGCATCAGCCACCGAACCATGTTGATCTCCACTCTCCTTCTCTCCTTGGTCGTCCAATCGGATCTGCTGGGGGAGTGGGTTCTGAACGGCACCAACCTGCAGCGCGTGGCCGGAAACGGCCCCAAGCTGGGTGTCGTTTCTGCGAGGCAACTGCCGTCCAAGGAGCTGGGTGTGGAGGTCATCTGCGCCCCCGATTCAACTGGGCAATGGTGCGCAGTCCTGAGTTCGGTGGAGGACAATGGGTCCTATGAGAGAGGCTGGGTCTTGGGCAATCACGGTGATCACTTCTTCTTTGGTGTGGTCGGTTCGGGGACCAATCAGATCCACTACATCCAGGGCAGAACGCGGTTCGAAGAGGGGACCTGGCACCAGGTCGTCGGAACCTACGACGGTGAGGTGCAGCGGCTCTACGTGGATGGCGTGCTGGACACACAAGCGAGCGTGACCAGCGGCTCAATCAGCTATGCGGACACCCATACCCTCGCGATTGGCTCTTATGTCGACGCCAACGAGCGGCACGACTTTGTGGGGTCCATCCACTCGGTACGTCTCTGGGGTGGTGTGCCCAAGCAGGAGGACTTTGCTGGGCGCTGGCGGCAGGTCCAGCCGGAGCTGCCGGCCAGAACGGTGGGTTTCCCCGAGGAGACACTCGAGGGGTGGCCCACCTTTGGGGGCGATGTCCGGCGCTCAAACGCTACGGAGCAAGAGCTTTCAGGCAAACCACGCCTGACCTGGACCCACACACCGCTCTCGAAACCTTCTCCATCGTGGGGCGATCCAGCCGACGGAAGTCACTGGCAGAAACTGGAGTCCATGACGGCACGGGTCGTGCACGACCGCGCTTTCTTTCCCGTCAGCCGTGCAGGTCGAGTGTTCTACGCATCTTCTTCGGACGATGGTGTGCATGCGCTGGATGCGGCAAGCGGTGAGCGCCTTTGGACGTTCTACACCGAGGGTCCTGTGCGGCTTGCTCCGTTTGTTGGTGAGAACAGGGTCTGGTTTGGCAGCGACGACGGCCAGGTCTACTGCCTCGACGTGGAGTCCGGAGCCCTCATCTGGCGCAAGCCCCTCGCGCCCGAGCAGCGCCGCATCCCCAGCAACGGCAAGCTCATCTCTCCGTGGCCCGTGAGGACGGGCGTAGCCGTAGCCAACGGTGTGCTCTACGCCACTGCCGGGCTCTTTCCCGAGCAGGGCTGTTTCGCTTTTGCTTTGGATGCTGAGAGCGGCGAGACCCTTTGGAAGCAGACCTTGGACAAGAGCGTTTCCCCTCAGGGATACCTGCTTCTCTCACCCACCCGGCTGTACGTTCCGAGCGGGCGGGCGACCCCCTTTGCTCTCGACCGCAAGGATGGGGCCTGGAAAGGCCAGTTCGGTGGTCCGGGTGGAACGTGGGCCCTGCTCACGGACACCGAATTGGTCACGGGCCCCGATGATCAGGGTCAGCTGGCGGTGGCCTCTCGAACGGGCCTGGATCAACTCGCCAGCTTCCAGGGCAAGCACCTCGTCGTCAGTGGGGGCCACTCCTATCTCCAAACGAACGCCGTCCTGATCGCCATGGACCGGGAACGCCGCAAGGCGCTGAGCGCTGAGCGCGATGCCCTGGCTGGATCTCGCTTGGCCGCTCCTGCCGACGCCTCCGATGCGGAGTGCCGCAAGATCGAGCAGGAAGGCGAAGTGCTGGACAAGGCCTTGGAGGAGATTGACCGGATGATGGCCGCCTGCATGACCTGGTCCGTCAGTGAAGAGCTGAGTTCGGCCACCATTGTCGTCGGCAACCAGATCGTCCTTGGCGGAAACGGATTGGTGCGCGGAAGGGACGCCGATACGGGGAAGGAGCGTTGGCGGACAAAGGTGCCCGGAGCCGTCCAAGGACTCGCCTTTGCCGATGGTCGCCTCTTCGTGGCTCTGGACGGTGGAGCGCTGTGCTGCCTGGCGCCCGAGTCCTCTAGGCGCATCGCAGAAACGACCAAACGCCGGAGTCCAAGCGCCGAGTTCACCTTGCCAGACGAGCTCCACGGGCGCCGTGGGTACGCGCTCGTTGTCGAACCCACTCGCTGCGACGCGATTGCCAGCGTCTTGAAGTCCACCGAGCTCAGCGTGGCGGCCCTGGTGCGCACCTGGGAGGAGGCGGCCACGATCCGCGAACAGGTGCACGAGCGCGAGCGCCTGCAGGTCTTTGTGAACGACGGACTGCCCTTCACCGACCATTGCATGGAACTGGTGATCCACGAGGGCTCAGGCGGCTCGGCAGAAATCGAACCCTACCGCCGGCTGCTGCGGCCGGGCACCGGTGTCGCCCTGGTGGGTTCAAAGCAATTCACACGCCCTGCTCTGGAGGGGGCGGGCGCCTGGAGCCATGCACTGGCGGATTCGGGCAACAGCGCCTCGAGCATGGACCGCCACGCCAGTGACGATCTCCAACTACAGTGGTTTGGAGGCCCGGGCCCCGCGGGAGTCGTAGACCGGCACCTGCGCTCCGCCCCGCCCCTGTGCGTCGACGGCATCCTGGTGATCCAGGGCCAGGACCAACTGCGGGCGGTAGACGCCTACCACGGCACCCTCCTGTGGAGCCGCGATTTCGAGGGGCTCTCACGCATGGCCGTTGTCTTGGATGGTGGGTATCAGGCCGCGGACGCTGGAGAGCTCTGGTTGGCCCAGGCCAACGTCCTGCGCTGCGTGGATCTGCGGACGGGTCTCGACCTGCGCGAAGCGCGAGCCCCGGCACGCATGGAGTTCGGCTGGTTGGCCTTGGACGAGGAGCGCGTGCTGGTCAGCATTCAACCCGAGGGCACCTCTCGTCGGGATCAGTCTTACGGGGAGGTCGATCTGCAGTTCAAGAATGAGCAGCCGCTGATCTGCTCCCAGATGCTTGCCGCCTACGACCGCGGCTCCGTGCGTCGCCTCTGGAAGCGTGAGTTCCGGTGTGTACCCAACTCCTCTCTGGCCCTCTCCGGCGGGAAGGTCTTCGGCGTGGAGGCCCGCAAGGCTGCTGGTCCCGGGCGGTTGCTTCCTTCAGTGGTTGGCCAGGCGGGGCCCACGCTATTTGCCCTTGATGCCGAGCGTGGCAGGCCCATCTTCGACGAGGCGCTTGACCTGGCGGACATGAGACACGCCCTGTTCGTCAGCGTGCGGGACGACACCCTGGTCCTGACCTCTTCCCACACCCTCAGCGACGACGTCAGCGGATTCCACTTGCAGGTCCGAAGCGCTTCAGATGGAGCGCTGCGTTGGACCGCCCACACACCCAACAACGGCGCCGGCAGCAGCCACGGCGAGCAGGTCCACCACCCCGTCCTCCTGGAGAACGTCCTGGTGGCCGAGCCACGCGCCTACGATCTGGCGAGCGGTGCAATCCTCTCAGACGGGGAGTGGTGGATGCCCAAGCGCAGGGGTTGCGGGACCCTCTCGGCCTCCGCCGACACCCTCTACTTCCGCGACCACAACCCGCGTGCGCGCAAGATCGACGGCCAAACCGTGCACGTGACATCCGTCAGTAGGCCCGGCTGCTGGATCAACATCCTGCCAGCCGCGGGTCTGGTGCTCTTACCTGAAGCGAGCGCCGGTTGCGTCTGCTCCTTCCCAGTGCAGACCTCCATGGCCTTCCTGCCGCGCTAGATAGCGCGGACGTCTCCGGGGTGTACGGGGCTGCCGCTTTCGGCACTGGCGCAGGCAGCAAAGGCGAGCTCTAGGCTGCGCAGGTTGTTGCGCGCGCTGTGGGTGGGTGTGTCTCCTTCGCGGATCGCGCGGAGCAACTCAAGCATGGTGCCCTCAAATCCCGTCGTGAACCACTCGCCCTGCAAGGGGATTTCGGAGTGGGTGTCTCCCCTCTGCAGGGTGAGGCGCTGCGTCTTGAGGTCGGGGCCTTCGGCCACGAGCGTCCCCCCGCTGCCCGTAACCACGGTCCGGTCCAGAGGGTTGCTCGTGCAGTCACCGTTGAAGCGCAAGTGAACGCTCAGGTCCGGCCCGGTCATGGTGGCCTCTGCCAACATGGGCTGGGGTGAGGCCTGTGTGGGAGTGCGAGCCGTCGTGGCTGTGACCTCCCTCACCTCGCGACCGTCCAGCAGGCAGGCCACGAAATCAAACCAGTGCATGCCGAAGTCGAATAGCACGAGGTTTGGCGTGTGATCGAAAGCCGTACCCACGGTCCAGGAATGGTCCCAGTCGATGGAGACGTCCACGGACTGCAATGAGCCGACCTGTCCTGCGCGCACACTCTCTCGGATGCTTGCGAGGTGCGGTGCCCAGCGGCCGTTCTGGTTCACGGCAAGGAGAACGCCTTCTTCTTCGGCCAATCCGATCAAACGCTCACCTTCATCCAAGTCCAGCACGAACGGCTTCTGGCTGAGGACATGCTTCCCCGCTCGCAGGGCATCGGCAACCAATCCGACGCGCTCAGGGGGGTGGGTCGTGATGTCGACCACCTCCACTTCGGGCAATGCCAGCAATTCGCGGTGATCGTCACAGACGTGAGCTTCGGGGAAATACTCGGCCGCGCGTTCGCGCGCCTTGGAGAGGGTGCGGTTGCAGAGAGCACGGACCGGCAGGCCAAGGCGCTTGTACGCGCCCAAGTGGCTTTCGCTGATGCCTCCGCAGCCGATCAGGCCGATTCCAGGCGTCGCCGTGATCGGCGTCATCCGCACAACTCCACGCTGCGGCCCTCTCTCGCGCTCTGCATGGCTGAGTCCACGATGCGCTGGCCAACCCGCGACAGGGCAGGATCGAGAGGCCCTTCAATGGGCGCACCCGTCTCGATGCAGTGGAGAACGTACTGCACGGGATTCTGCATGGGGGCAGCGAGCTCATCGACCGGCAACACCTGCCCCTGGGGTGACTCTCGCGTCTGGAGGCGGACGGTTTCCTCGAAGTCGTAGCTGGTGATGGTCCCTTCGGTGCCCACTATCTCGAAGCCGCACTTGGGCTGGGGCTGGTGTGTCCAGGGGTCGCTGAACGTGCCCCAGCGGGTTTCGAATCGGCAGAGGCCGAACGCGTACCGTGCGATGGTTATCGAATGCTCGTCTACCTCCAGGCCCTCGGTCTCGTCCGTGACGGTGGTGATGGTCTGGGGTTCGGCTCCGCCAAGAAACCAAGTGGCGAGGGTGGCCCCGTAACCGAGGTAATCCAGCAGCGACCCCCCGCCCAGGTCCTTCTTGTAGAACCAGCTCTCGGCCTTCTGCTCGGTTCGAAAAGCCTCGGTGGTCTCAAGCTTGGCTTCCACGTGGTAGAGCGGGCCACGGTTGCCATCGTAGTAGTTCACGCCGATGAGCTCGCCAATCGCACCTTCACCGATCAGCCGCTTGGCCGTCACGTGGGGCGGATACCAGGCCAGGGGCCAGTTGATGGCCAGACGCCCGCCTCCCGCTTCCATGGCCACGACCATCCGGTCCGCATCGGCGAGGGTCGCGGCGAACGGCTTCTCCACCATCACGTGACAGCCAAAGGGCGCAATGTGCTCAACCCACGTTGCGTGCTCTCCGGTGGGGGGGCACAAGATCACGAGGTCGGGGCGGGTCTCTGCAAGGCAGCGCTGCCAATCGGTGAACACCTGGTCGGGGCCGAGACCAAACGCCTCTATCGCACTCTCCACGCGCGCGGTTTCATCATCGCAGATGCCAACAAGATCAACGTCCGGATGATCGAAGGCAAAGCGCAGGTTGTCGCCCATGTGCATGTGCGCAAAGTTGATGCCTGCGACTCGGTAGCGGGTGGTCATTCCACACTCTCCGATAGGGACTGCCATTGACGCGCACCCGATACCAGCACTTCTTCATCGGGGCAGATGTCGAGAGGTGAGTAGCCAGGGTGATGGTGCTCTTTGACGGGGTCGTTGCTCTTGGTGTTGAAGCAATTGATTACCGAGAGGCGAGGCTCATCAGAGAGGTTTTTCTGTGAACGATGCAGGAGATTGCTGTGAAAGAAAAGGCCATCGCCCGGGTCGACCTCTACGTTACGCACTCCAAGCCGTGAACAAATCTGCTCTACCCGTTCCGGGTCGGCACAGACCTGGCCGTGTTGTTCCACGTGATCGATGCGGCCCAGTCGATGGGAGCCCGGCACAACTTCCAAGCATCCGTTGGCCTTGGTCGCCGCGGTGATGGCGACCATGCAGCTGGCCATGTCTGGCCGGAGGCACCCGTTTTCGTACCAGTAGCCGTAGTCCTGGTGCCACTCCCAGGCTCCGCCCACTTCGGGCTCCTTGATCATGACCTTGTGGTGGTAGTGGTAGATCTCATCACCGAGCAAGGTCTCCATCGTGCGTGCAACCCTCTCGCAGCGAACCAGCGTGCTGTACATGTCGTCGCACAGCTCATTCCGCAGGGAGAGCAAGGTCTGGCGACCCTCGGCGTCGTGACGGTCAAGCCGATGCGGATCGGAGCGCACCACCTGTTCGGTGATCAGCCCAAGCAAGCGAGCCTCCTCCTCCACCAGGAGACCGGGGACGAGGAGAAACCCATCTTCTTCGAAGCGCCGCAGTTGTTCTTGCTGTAGATGGAAGTAGGACATGAAAGACGTGCACCCTTTGGGAGGTTGGATGGCCTTGCCTCCACCAGCCCCCATAACCTAGCGCTTTCCTCATGGCGGGGGCCAAATGCTGTGGGATCGGTGGGCGCCCGTCCCCTCTCGGCGCTACAGTACACCTGTGAGCCCTGACTCCAGTTCCAACCCCAAACCTGCGGATCAGGCCTTGACCGAGCTTGTGGAAACCCAGGGCGATCGGCTCTTCTCGTTGGGCATGCGCTTCTGCGGCAATCGCGACGAGGCCGAGGACTTGGTGCAAGAGACCTTCTTGCAAGCCTATCGCAGCTGGGACCAATTCGAGGAGCGGTCCAACCCAGCGACCTGGCTGTACACCATCGCCTCTCGGGTTTGCCAGCGTTTCCACCGCAAGAAGTCGGGTGAACCCGTTCACATGGAGTCCCTGGATGAACTCCTGCCTATGGGCGCGGGGCCGATGGGTGTCGTTCCCAGTACCGAGGACAGCCCCTTGGACTCGGCCCTTCGCGAAGAGAGCCGACGTGAGGTGGAAGAGGCGATAGCCGAGCTGCCGATCGAATTCCGGATGCCGCTCGTATTGAAGGAGATCGTCGGCTTCAGTCTGGCCGAGATAGCGAAGATCATGGACATTCCTGAGGCCACCGTGAAGACGCGCCTGTATCGCGCACGGCTGCGCCTGCGGCAGGCTCTTGAGCAAGCACTGCCCACGCAGGATGTTCCCGCCCCGGCCTATTCCCAACAGGTCTGCCTCGATCTGCTCCAGGCCAAACAAGAGTCCCTCGATCGCGAGGTTGCCTTTGAGTTCCCTCCGAACATCGTCTGCGAGCGGTGTTCGCACCTGTTCGCGACCATGGACCTGGCTCAGGACGTGTGCCACGACATAGCCAAGGGGGGCATGCCAGGGGCTCTCAGGGCTCAGCTGATGGCCTCCTTTCAGGACGAGAGCTAGATAAGCGCCATACGTAAACCCTGCATTGCCAGGAGTTTACGTGGATCGCATGCCGAGAAGTGTTGGCCTCGGGAACCTCGCTCCAAAGCGTGTCCCTAAGGGGGTGAAGACGATTCCAACCCCCTACCTCAAGGCTGACGCCATGTACCTCAAGCACTTCTACCTCGACTGTCTCTCCCACTCCTCCTACCTCATCGGCGACGAGCAAACCGGTACCGCCGTAGTCATCGATCCCCAGCGGGACATTGACATCTACCTCGACGAGGCGGAGCGCCAGGGGCTGACCATCAAGCACGTGTTCCTGACCCACTCCCATGCGGATTTTGTCGCTGGCCACATTGAGCTGCGCGAACGCGTTGGAGCGACCATTCATCTTGGCGCCAAGGCCACTACCGAATTCAAGTTCACGGCTGCCCATGATGGGGAGTCGATGCAGCTGGGCAATCTGCGCTTGGAGTTCTTGGAGACGCCAGGGCACACCCCCGAGTCGATCTCCATCGTCCTCTACGATGAGGGCCAGGATGGCAATGATCCGGTCGCCGTTTTCACTGGCGATACGCTGTTCGTCGGCGATGTTGGCCGACCTGACTTGCTGGCCTCCGTTGGTGTTTCCGCAAATGAGTTGGGGGCAGCCCTCTACAGCTCGTTGCACGATAAATTGATGACCTTGCCTCCGGCGACGATCGTCTATCCCGCCCATGGTGCGGGGTCCATGTGCGGCAAGGCTCTAAGCGTTGAGCGCAGCTCTACCATCGGGCGGCAGCTCGAAGAGAACGGCGCCCTGCAGCCCATGACCCAGGGCGAGTTCGTTGCAATGGTCACCGCGGATCAACCATCGGCCCCGGCCTACTTTGGATTCAATGCCGGCTTGAACCGCATGGAGCGAGAGACCCTGGAGATAGCAATGATGAGCGGTAAGAAGCCTCTGCTGCAGGATGAGCTCCTCGAGCTGCAGTTGCAGGGGGCGCAGGTTCTGGACGTCCGTGAGCCTGAAGTCTTTGCCGCCGGCCACATCCCCGGCGCCATCAACATTCCTCTCACAAGCCGATTCGCCAGCTGGGCGGGCACGCTCCTGGACAGGGAGCGTCCAGTGATCCTGGTCACTGAGATTGGTGACGAAGGGGATGGCACCTTGCGCCTGGGCCGGATCGGCTACGACATCGTCATCGGCTACCTGGCCTTCGCCTTTGCTTGGGATGCTCAGCGGACCCCGCTGACCACGGTCGCAAGGGTGACACCCGACGAGTTCCGCGCTCAGCGTGAAGGGGACGAGTCAACCCTCGTGCTGGACGTCCGGACCTGTGCAGAGCACGCAGCGGACAAGATCGAAGGTAGCGTGAACATCCCACTCGGAGAGCTGCGTTCGCGGTTGGACGAGGTCCCCATTGACCGCGATCTCGTCCTGCTGTGCAAGACGGGCGAGCGTTCATCCATGGGCATCAGCCTCCTCCAAGGAGAGGGCTTCACACGCCTTACGGACATGGTCGGCGGGTTCGACGCCTGGACGGGTGTCGATTCTGAGTCCGCTCCTACTTGCCAACTCTCCTAGTTCTTCCAAGACCACCTCAACCCCTTCCTACACCTATCCAGTCATGAGCCTCTCACAACTACCTATCGACCGACAGTCTTTCTGGCCGAACGACTCCCTGCACACCGATGTCTTCGTTCTCGACGTGCGCACTCCGGCGGAGTTCATCGAGGCCCACATCCCGGGCTCCATCAACGTTCCTCTTGGCGACCTCGGTGGGCGCGAGGCCGAGATCGCTGAGCACGCCGGTTCCCGAAACGTCGCCATCCTGTGTCGCACGGGCCGCCGGGCGGAGACTGCACGGAAGAAGCTGGCTCAACAGGGTCTCGAAAGTACCGGAGTCATGCAGGGCGGAATAGTCAACTGGCAGTCCAAGGGCTTGCCGGTGAACCGCGGCCCCAAGGCCTTCACCATTGATCGCCAGGTCCGTATCGCAGCGGGCTTCCTGGTCCTGCTCGGCGTAGTCCTGGGAATGACCGTCCACCAGGGATTCGTTGGCCTCTCGGGTTTTGTGGGTGCGGGCCTGATGTTCGCGGGCGTCACGGACACCTGTGGCATGGGTATTGCACTGGGCATGCTTCCTTGGAATCGTGCGGGCGCGACCTGCAAAGTGAGCTGAGCGAGCCATGTTCCTCTCCCTCCTTGGCGCGCTGGCGATCGGACTGACCTTGGGCATTCTGGGGTCGGGCGGGTCCATCCTGACCGTCCCCGTCCTGACCTACCTGGTAGGCCTGGAAGACAAGGTCGCTATTGCGAGCTCTCTGGCCATCGTGGGGGCGATCAGTATGGTCGCGGCGATTCCCCAGGCCCGCCGAGGCTTGGTGGACGCCCGCAGCGTGGTTTTCTTCGGTCTGCCTGGAATGGCGGGCGCCTACCTCGGAGCAGATCTGTCAAGGCACGTCTCGGGCACGGCCCAGCTTTCGGCATTGGCCGGACTGATGCTCCTGGCCGCCGTGCTCATGTTGCGTCCGATCAAACCCAAGACCTCGACGAAGACTCAGGCCGCATGGATGATCGCCCTGGAGGGGGCAATCATCGGTGTACTGACCGGCTTCGTCGGAGTGGGAGGCGGATTCCTGATCGTGCCCTCCTTGGTGTTCCTGGGCGGCTTGTCCATGCAGCGCGCCGTGGCGACCAGCCTGGTCATCATCGCCCTCAAGTCGGCCACGGGGTTTGTGAAGTACGTGGACGTGCTCAATGACCTCGACCTTTCCCTCGACCTGCGAGTCCTGGTTCTCTTCTCTGCCGTTGGCATCCTGGGCAGCCTCTCGGGTACGAAGGTCGGAGCGATGGTGTCCCAGCGCGCCCTTCGTCAGTCATTCGCCGGTCTGCTGGTTGTGATTGGCGGCCTGCTGGTTGTGATCTAGCCACAGCGCCAGGGTCTGAGCGCCGGGGCATCCGTGCTTGAACCGGGTTCCTGACCACTCGACAATGGGGGCGCCATGGCTCCCTCCTGGCTGGGCTTTCTTCCGGCCATGTGGGCCTTCCTTGCGGGCGTTGCGGGTGCCATCCTGGGCGCGTGCTTCGGCGCGCCGAACCCTGTCCCCATCCGCACCCCATCATGATTGACGCCAGCGAAGCCCTGCAGCGACTCCAAGAGGGCAACGAGCGCTACCTCGCTGGTGAAGGGGGCGGTGCGAGTATGCAGGACTTCGCTCCCCTCGCGGCGGACCAGTCTCCTGCCGTGATTCTTCTGGGGTGCAGTGACTCGCGCGTTGTGCCCGAGGTCCTCTTCGACCAGGGCCTGGGCGAATTGTTCGTCGTGCGGGTCGCGGGCAACATGGCTTCCCCCGAGGTGATGGCCAGCATCGAGTTCGCAGTGCTCCGTTTCGGTTCGCCCCTCCTCGTGGTCTTGGGTCACACCGATTGCGGAGCCGTGTCGGCGGCCATGGCCGAGCTGAGTGAGCCTACCGCGGACATCCCGCGCAACATCAAGAGTCTCGTGGACCGCATGACCCCCGCGATCAAGAGTGTCCGGCCCAGGCAGGACGACGACGGCGGTTGGATGGAGAAGGCTGTGCGCGCCAACGTCTCTGCCAGCTTGCGGCACCTTCTCCAGACATCGGGTCCCATCAAGGAGGCCGTCGGGGCGCAGACTCTCACGGTTGTGGGGGCGGAGTACAACCTCTCCACGGGCGCCGTCGAATTCCTCGACTGACGGGCGATTCCGGGCGCTCTGCTCTCAGCTCTTGCGCGACCGCGTGGTCGCGACGATACCGAGGACGCCAAACAGGATCAGGGCCGAACCGGCCGTGCCGCGGGTGGTGCCTCAGCAACCGCCCGTACAGCGCAGCCAGATGCCTGTGGCGGGCAGGGCCAACAGCCCGATGATTGTGATGATGCGCATCATGGTGTGGACCTCATCATAGCACCTTCTCGGTGGGAAGCGGGCTAGCGTTCCGTCAGGACACGCACGCCCTCGACAACCCGCTCGGCCAGCAACCTGGAGCCCTCAGGGGTGAAATGCACGTTTGCCGGGTGTTGGATTTCGCCCAGGCGGGGGAGTGCAAAACCGTGGAGGTCGTTGATCGGTATCCCCAATTCGCTCATCACGCCCCAGGCGGCTGCGTTGTACTTCACCACGTCTTCCGGGTCGCGGAAGGGTCTCACGTCTCCCTTTGGAACCGGCGTCGTGGTGGCAAAGATCACCTGGGCGCCCGAGGCCTGAAGCTCCTGAGCGATGGAGCGCAGCTGTGCGGTGTAGCTTTTTAGTTTCGCCTGATGCGGGTGGATCGGATCGTTGGAGTTCTTGCCGGTATCCGGATCGACGTGCTTCAGGTCGTGCAGACCAAAGTTGAAGTGGATCACATCAAACGCCCCGCCCTCCAGTTGGAGCCAGCGCGCGATCTCGTCCTTGCCGTAGTTCGTCCCGGCGCAATTCTCGGCCTTGTCCCCATTGGCCACCGTGGGCCGCACCACCGTGGCCATGCCCGCGAGCATCTCGCGCACGAAGGGCGTGTACCCGATAGAGATCGAATCTCCCAGGATCAGGACCCTGAAAGGAGCGCTGGGGAGGCTGACGGCTGGGGTAGGCTGGCCGGAACAGCCCAGCAGGGCGAGGAGGGGCAAGAGGTAGGACGGTCTCATGTGGCCAACACAATAGCAGGTCGCGCCCGACCATCACCGCTGGCTGCGGCAGTGGAGAACAGCAGGCCGCCTCCCGCAGGGTTATTTTCCACCAGAGGCCCCGCTATTCTGGACAGAATGGACGCCGTCTCCCTCGCCCGCCATCTGCGACCCCGGTTCCAACTGGACTGGAAGGGCATCCACGGCGCCTCCCATTGGGCCCGGGTGCGAGCCATAGGCCTTCACATGGCGCGGACCACAGGTGCTGATCCGCTGGTGGTCGAGTTGTTCGCCTGGCTGCACGACACCCAGCGCCACAACGACGGCCGCGACCCGCTCCACGGCGACCGCTCGGCGAGGTACGCCCACTCCCTGCAGGGGGAGCTCTTTGACTTGACCTCTCGCCAGCTGGAACTTCTCCAGGAGGCCTGCCGTCACCACAGCGACGGCTTCACGGATGGAGACATCACGGTATGCACCTGCTGGGATGCGGATCGATTGGATCTGGGCCGCGTGGGGATCACTCCTGACCCGGAGCGCCTGTGCACGCCCTTCGCACAGACCGAGGCCACGCGCTCACTGGCACATGGGCGTGCGGTGCGGTGGGCCGGGACTCGTTGGCATTGATCCGGGGAAGAACTCCCGACCCGCTGCACGAGTTCTGGGGTAACAACCGATCCGTGTTTCCCGCGGTGATCCACGAACTCCCTCGAGATGGCCTATTCCAACGGCCCCCTTCCACCAGAGAGGGCCTAACGGGTTGGCCCTGGCGATCGCGGCCGCACCATTCAAGGGGGCAGCGGGCGTCGCCCACTCAGGTCATCACCCTGTCGTAGATCCCTCTCCTCCGACCTGGTGTTCCCAGATTGTGAGAATCCTCGCGTTGAAGGCAATTTTCAGCCTCCACGCCTGATTCTCACCAGTACGCAGGACTAACATATCCGGGTGAATCCACTGCCGAAGATCATCCAAGGGGGCATGGGAGCCGGCGTCTCTGAGTGGCGCCTGGCCAATGCCGTGGCACGCTGCGGGCAGCTGGGAGTCGTGGCGGGCACCGCCCTCGACATCATCCTGGCTCGCAGGCTTCAGCTGGGCGACCCGGGCGGTCATATGCGCCGTGCCCTGGCGGCCTTTCCGGTCCCCGGAGTGGCCCAGCGCATCCTGGATCGTTACTTCCTGGAAGGGGGCAAGGCAGCGGACGCACCCTTCAGGAGCAAGCCCATGCCCAACGCCGCCCCGAGCCGTGCGCTGGACGACCTGACTGTCGCGTCCAATTTCGTCGAGGTGTGGCTCGCCAAAGAGGGTCACTCGGGGATGGTGGGCGTCAACTATCTGGAGAAGATCCAGGTGCCGACACTGCCCTGCTTGTTCGGCGCCATGCTGGCCGGCGTCAGCACGGTCTGCATGGGCGCGGGCATTCCCCTCGCCATCCCCGGCATCCTCGACAGGCTCGCCAAGGGTTTGCCCGTGGAGCTGCGCCTGGACGTGAAGGGTGCCCAGGAGGGTGAGACGTTCATGACCCGCTTCGATCCCAGCGAGTTCGTGGGGGGGCCGGCGCCCACGCTTGAGCGCCCGAAGTTCCTGGCCATAGTCTCCACCGCCATCGTGGCCAACGTCATGCTGCGCAAGGCGACGGGCAAGGTTGACGGTTTTGTGATCGAGGGTCCCAAGGCCGGTGGTCACAACGCGCCCCCCCGCGGGCGCCCTGCGCTGAGCGAGGAGGGCGAGCCCGTCTACGGCAAGCGTGACGTTCCCAACCTGCAGGATTTCCGCGACTACGAGATTCCCTTCTGGTTGGCGGGATCAAACGGCAACCCCGAGAAGCTGGTGGAGGCCCTCGCTGAAGGCGCCGCCGGCATTCAAGTGGGCACGGCGTTTGCCTTTTCCAATGAGTCAGGCTTCGAGCCCGAATGGAAAGCCAAGATCCTCAAGCTCAGCAGCGAGGGCAAGGCAGAGGTGTTCACGGATCCGATCGCCTCTCCTACTGGCTTCCCGTTCAAGGTCGTCCAATTGGATGGCACCATTTCCGACAACGCCGTCAGCAAAGCGCGCAACCGCGTGTGCGACCTGGGCTACCTGCGCCACGCTTACCGCCGGGACAACGGCAAGCTCGGCTGGCGTTGCCCCAGTGAGCCCCAAGAGAACTACGTCAAGCGGGGCGGAGACCTGGAGAACACCGTGGGTCGCAAGTGCGTCTGCAACGGATTGCTGGCCAACCTGGGCATGGCCCAGGTCCGCAAGGACGGTACCATCGAGTTGCCCATGTTCACCTCGGGCGACGACGTGGCCAACGTGGCCCGCCTCCTGGCGCCGGGGGCCACCTCTTATGCCGCCAAGGATGTCGTCGAGTACCTGCTCTCGGGAGTTTCCGAGACCGCTTCCGCGCCGGTCTGATCAGATTAGACGGGCCGTGGCGCAGGGGCCTGCGCCGATAGGTTCGGTGAGTAGGTCATCGGGTATTATTGAATGCCTGACCGCTTCGAACCCCGTCCCCATTTGCTCTTGAAGACCTCTGTCGGCTTTATTCCGCTGTTCATTCTGCCGCTCTACTTTGCTGCGGCGGTCGGGCAGGACCATGATTCCGAGGACAGGGTCTATTCCTTCGACAAGGGCGTGGAGTTCTTGGGGAGGGTGTCGAAGAACTGGCGAGAAGAGCAGGAGTGCATCACCTGCCACACGAACGGCTGGGCCCTCGCGGCGCAGCCTGTCATTGCTCCCGGATCGAAGGAGGTAGCGGCGGGGCGTGAGTTCGCTCAGGGCTACTTGATGAGCTTTATCAAGGGCGAGGCGAAGCCGACTGGGCAATACGGAAGCGTGGAGGGTTTGGTGGCGACGGCGGCGTTTCTGGCGCTGAGCGATGCGCGGACGGGTTCGGGTGTCCACGAGGCGACGCGTAGCGGGCTCGACCATGCCTGGGAGCTTCTCGACAAGAGCGGGACCTGGGAGGACTGGCTCCAGTGCAACTGGCCGCCCTTCGAGTCCGACGCGGAGTATGGGCCCACCCTCATGCTGGTGGCGCTTGGTGAGCTCAAGGACACCGCGAACACAACGGTGGCGGATGCGCGTGGCGCGAAGAAGCTGATCGCTTACCTCAACAAGAACGAACCCGTGAGCCTCCACGCCAAGGCGATGAGGCTCTGGGCTGCGACCCACTGGTCCAGGGCCGTTCCCTCCAACAATCGCCGGGCTTGGACTAAGGAGCTTCTCGCCGCACGTGGGGAGGACGGAGGCTGGTCCATGGCCTCCCTCTCCGGGCCGGCCTGGAAACGCGATGGCGGGGAGGCGCAGACCTCGACGAGCGAGGCCTATCCGACGGCATTCTGTGTCTACGTTCTCTTGCAGACGGGAATGGAGCGAAGCGATGAAGTAGTCGTTGCCGGATTGGAATGGCTACGGGATAACCAACGCGAAGGGGGGGACTGGTACACCCGATCGCCCAGGCGGGACAAGAAGCACTACATCAGCCGCGCCGCGACAGCCTTTGCCCTGATGGCGCTCGCCGAAGACGAGCCGAAATAGCCGGTGAGGCCCTCGCCGGTCTCAAGGGACCCTGGCGAACGGTGCTGACCATGCGCTACGCCGAGGGCTCCTCCCTGGCCACGATCGGCGCGCTGTTGGGGATGAGCGAGCACGCAGTCGAGGGGCGTCTGCGCCGTGCGCGAGCTGCCCTCAAGGAACAACTTCAGAAGACCGGAAGCATGGAGAATCGATCATGAAAGCCACCATGCACATCGAGGACAAGTTCGAAGGCGAACAGGACGAGCTCACGGACGAGCTATTCGAGGCGCCCGAGGATTTGCGCCCTGAGAAAGACGAGTTCCGTAAGGGTGTCCAAGAGCGCATAGATGCGGCTGGCTCGGAGGGCTTCTCCGGATCGAATGGCAAGGTCCACACGATCTCGAGTGTCCCGTCATTCGCTCGCCGTGCGGCAGGATTCTTCCCTCCGGTACTTCTCCCCAAGAGCATCGCGAAGCTGGGCCTGGGGGCGCCGGTTGCAAGCAAGATGGGAGCCAAACTGGTGCCCGGCGTGGTCCTTTTTCCGGCCATCTCAATCCTCATGATCTGCTTTACGTTGATCATTGGCCTGCGGATGGTGTTCACCCGCCCCAGCGGCCCGCAGCGTCAGGACGAGCGCGAAGCGCGCGCCGACGCGAGCGCCTGGTGGAGACGGTTCTGGATCCCCGTGCTCCTGGTGGCAGGGGCTCGATCTGGCTGATGTTCGAGGTGCCGGGTGATGCCTTCACCCTGTTGATCACGATTTCGACGGTGGCCTTCCTGGGGGCTATGCCTCCCTGTCCCGAGCAGGCCTTGCAACCCGTCGTGAGGTGGGCACACGGGCGGGCGCCGCCATGTTCTGGTTGGTCGGCCTCTCCATGCAGCTTGCCACCTCCCAACGCTCCTTCGGCATCAGCATCTGCGTGCAAGGGCCCGCGCTGCACAGGATGCAAGGCGGTTACCGAGAACGCGCAGTTCAGATCGAACAGAACTTGCAGGTATGCGGCCATACAAATTGGGGCGCATCGCTTTCCCCGTTAGCCGCTACGGGGGTCCAAGATTGAGCCTCGCGTGTTCCTTCTCGAGACAACTTCCCAAGCTGGTTCACTTGGTTACGGGAGTCCAAGGTTGAGCCTCGCGTGTTCCTTTTTGGGACAACGTCCCAAGCTGGTTCATTGCCGCTCAGAGTGAGACACCAAATCAGACCAATCTGAGAAGCGTGCCACCTGTATCGGTAAAGGATTCCGCATAGTCTGTCCTTGCTACGGCAAAGGTCCTGCAATTCAGAACGTGCCTTCGAACACCCCTTGTATTAATTCGAGCCCCAAGTCCCAACCTCACCCCTGCTTGCCATGCAACGATTCACCAAGCCAGTCACAAGCCGCCGATTCACAACAGGGAAATTTCCCCATCTGATCGGTTCCCTGCTCCTATGTGGAGTGAGTGCCACACAGGCCCAAGACGTTCATCGTGGGGGGCACCATGACAGCGCTGGGGGCTCCGGTCAGGAGGGGGCTGCCTTGGGAGGCGGCTTTGGCAATGGCGGCGGTGTCATGTTGGGTGAAGGTTTCGTGAGTGCGCGCATGCCCCTTGGGGACCTCAACGTCCCCCTGCCCAGCAACCTGAATTCGTACATTGCGGATTTCGATGCCGCCGTGCGCCTCGGCAAGGCCATGTTCTGGGATATCCAGGCGGGCTCAGACAATCTCACGGCTTGTGCCACCTGTCACTACAACGCTGGCTCGGACGTACGCGTCAAGAACCAGATACACCCAGGCGCTGATGGCTTGTTCGATCCCATCGCCAACGCTCTCGAAGGTCCCAACAGTACACTTCAATCGGGCGACTTTCCTCTACTGCAACGCTCCGACCCAAACAGCCACGGTTCCGCGCTACTGCGCATGTTGGATGATCGCGTGGGGACCCAAGGCCTGCAACTGCGCGAGTTTGTTTCCGTCACTCCCGGTCAGGGCAAGGAGGCTGGCGATGTCGTGCTTGATCCCGTGTTCAATGTGAATGGGCTGAACACCAGCGCCACAACAGGGCGCCAAGCTCCCAGCAATATCAACTCCGTATTCTTCATCCGCCAGTTTTGGGACGGACGCGCGGACTTTGACTTCAACGGCGTGAACATCTGGGGCTCGCGAGACAGTGCGGCTCTTGTGCATCAGGCGAATGCGCCCGGTGGTGCGCTAACGCAAGTGGCCATACTCCTCGACCATGCCTCGCTGGCCAGTCAGGCCGTGGGTCCCCCCATGAGTCAGGTGGAGATGAGCTACTCGGGCAAGACCTTTGAACTGCTCGGGCGCAAGCTTGTCACGGCAAGTCCGCTCCTGAATCAGGTCGTGGACCCGACGGATGTCCACCTTGGTTTCATGGCCAATACCTCTGGAACGGGCCGCGGCTTGACCCCAGGCTTGGCCTACAAGGACATGATCGAGGCAGCTTTCTTACCCCAGTGGTGGCAAGGCGGTGTGGATGGAGCTTCTGGCTTCACCCACATGGAAGAGAACTTCAGCCTCTACTGGGGCCTAGCGATTCTGTGCTACCAGTCCGAGTTGGTTTCCGACCAGACTCCTTGGGACATCACCATGAAGCAGGGAGGGGGCGCACCGGGTGGCATGACTCCTCAGCAGCAATCGGGTTGGGAAATCTTCAAGTCCCCACAGACGGGCTGCATCGACTGCCACGTGCCTCCGGTCTTCGGGAGTGGCTGGTGGGACCAGCTGCAATTGAACCCCGAGCCCGGGGCGCCCCCGGGAGGAGCCGTCGAGCGCATGGCCATGGCCAATAGCGGCACGAGCAATACGGTTACGTTCTCCACGGTAGGCGGCCCCACGGATCCCATGGTCGAAGACGGCCAGCTGGTCTGGTTCATGCCCGTCGATCCGCGCGGCCAGACCTTGAGCATCGTGAATCCCATGGGCCTGGTGACGGCCACTGTGGCCGTGCCGAGCATGCCGAGATGTGCTGAGAGGACGTCTATGTTCAGGGAGATGGACATCCCCGATCTGCCTCCGCCGTGTAAGGGTGGTGTCCTAGACGGTAATCCAGCGATTAGCTTTGGCGTGCGCGTGACCACCCTTGGACAGGTTCTCAATGATGGGTCCTGCGCACTCAAGATGACGATCAATGGCCGTGCCGATGTTTGCGCGGGCCTGTTGAGCGGCGACTATACCGTGAGTGTGTCGGGCTTCAATATTGGTGTCATCAACATGCCGCCCTCCAACCCTGACCGGGTCTATGACTTGGGCTTTTATAACTTGGGCCTGGAGGACTCTGTGGAAGACATCGGCGGAGGCGGTATGGGCCCCTTCGGACCTCTGTCCTTAGTGGAACGCTTGCAAGCTGGCGACCCCTCGGTATTGCAGTTCGACTTAGACATTCCCATCGGTCCCACCGAGCCGACCGCTACGATTGGGGCCTTCAAGGCTGTCTCCTTGCGCAATATCAAGTACACGGGCCCCTACTTCCACGATGGAAGCATGAGCACCTTAGAGCAGGTGGTGCAGTTCTATGGCCGCGGTGGCGACTTTCAGGACAACAACATGGACCTCTCCGACTGCATGTTGGGCATGCCCTTGATTCGAGATCAGGCTCAAGCGCAAGCCGACCTCGTGGAATTCCTCGCCCACGCCCTGTTGGACAATCGTGTCGAAACAAGTGCGGGCGCCTTCAGCCATCCATCACTGCCCCTCAAGGAGGGACACGTGGGCGGTTCCACAGGTAGCGTGGACGATGGTGAAGGCGAGGCCCTCGATGAGGTCACTGAAATCCCTGCCACGGGCCTCGCAGGCGGCCAGGCTCTCATGGAATTTGCGCCGCAGTTGGCGGCCAATGTCAGCATCCTCTTTGGGGGTACGACGAGCTTGACTGAAGCTGGGGGCTTGGGCTGTCAGGGCGCGCATGCAACGGATTTCAGCCGCCAGATACGTGTGCTCCTAGCCCGCAAGCCTACGGCGCCGGTGCAGTTTAGCATCAGCTCGACCAACCAAAGTGAACTGACCGTGTCGCCTTCTACGGTGAGCTTCAACGAAGACAACTGGTTCCATCCCGTCGTGATTGACGTGCTGGCCGTTCAAGATGGCGTGGCCGATGGGCTGCGGAGCGCAAGCGTGGTGTTCAGCCCCACAAGTAGTGGCGATCAGGAGTTCAATGCTCTGCAGTTGGATCCTATCGCCTTCACGATCGCGGACTCTAGCGCTGAAGCCGGAGTCTTGTATGTGGACCCCAATGCGGTTGCGAAGTTGGAGAACGGATCGAAAACCTACCCCTATCACTCCATTGGTGCTGCTCTGCAGTGCCCCGAAAGTACAAGCTCGATCATTGATCTCGGCGCGTTCACTTACATGGAAAATGTGGTAATTGACAACCGTGTGGCTCAACTGTATTCGTCTGAGGGCGCCATGATCGTAGGCTTCGGTTCGCAACCGGCTCTGACCATCATGGGCGCGGGTTCCGCAGGCACCACCATTGTGGGTGTATCCATGACCAACCCCGGTGGCGTTGGCGGTGGCGTGCTCGTGGATGGCAGTTCCTCGGTACTTCTAGAGTCCCTAGTCGTGACCAATAGCGCGGGTGCGGAGCTTGGCGGCATCATGATCCGTGATTCAAGTGGTTGCATACTGAGTAATGCCTTCGTGGGCTACAACCAGTCCGGCGATTCGGGCGGGGGCGTATGCGTCGAGAATAGTGTGGTGCAACTGATCAATTGTTCCCTCAGCTTCAACACTGGAGTCGAGGGGGGCGGATTGGCTGTGACCCGCGCGGGCAATGCCTTGCTGCAGAATTGCACTATCAGCAATAACTCTGCCGAGGATGGCGGTGGTCTGTTTGTGGACGACGGCACGCTTGACCTGAGTTCTTGCATGGTCCGTTCCAATCACGCGACAGGCCGTGGTGGAGGCCTGTTGGCCGAGGACAAGGCCACGCTGGGGCTGGTCCGTACTCAAGTGAGCAACAACTCCAGCGATCTTGCCCATGGAGGTCTGTATGTCGATGGCGTGGGGGCCAACCTCACCCTGGTGACTCTAGCTTCCAACTCGGGCTATCAGTTGTGGGCCGAGGGCGCGGCCTCGCTGTGTACCTTGAACAGCACGATCGTGTGGGGTACTGGTGACAGCATGGCGATCGGAAGTAATAACGGCGCGCAGGTAGGAGTGGCCTACTACAGCATTCTGGACTCCTCCTCGATGATGGGGGGAAGCTGGATCTCAGCGGACCCACTGTTCGTTGATGGAGCCAACGGTAACCATCAGGTGCAATCAGGTTCACCTGCCATCGACCAGGGCGACCCCGCTCTGGGCTCGGATCCAGATGGGACGCTGGTGGACATCGGCTCTCATCGTTGGGTGAACTAGTCCGGTGCTAGCGCTCGCTCTTGGGCAGGAAGAGGGTGGCGCCTGCAGCGACTCGTGTGTCATCCACGTGGCCTCCGGCCTCGTCACCGGCGGCTGTCGTGACGATGGCGTGGGTATGGGATCGTTGCCCGTGGTGCGTGAGTTTGCCAGCCGCGTTCTCGGCGAAGAAGCCCACGAGGACGCCCGTGGCTTTGGCGTCGGTGAGCCTCCAGGGCTCGGGTCCATCGGGATTGGCGATGGGGCAGGAGCCGTTGAGCACGTGCAGGCACAGCCCTTCGAAGTCCCCCTCGACTCGGAAGGGCAGGGCGGGAATCGCGCTCGTGTCGATGCCGTTCTCCGCGGCCTGCGTTGCGATGGCCTCTTCCAGATCGCGAAGGTTGGCGATGGCGGGCAGGGTGATCTCCTGCCACTGTTCGACCTCGGCCACCGCCAGCAGGGTGGCCTTGGAGTCGGGCCCGGTCTCGGGGAACAGTAGGTCGGTTCCCGAGACTGCGGTCACGTGGGCCTGTCCGCCATCGATGGTGAGCTCGCCGGAGAGTTGCTCCAGGGCCCCGACACCGATGACGTGCGGCCCGCTGACTTCAGAGAGCGCCACGCGCCCCTGGGTCTCGCCGTTGCGCAGGACCTCCATCATCGAGCCCCAGGTGCGGAGCCTGTAGGCGGCGTCCCCGCTGCTCCCTTCCTCGACCGCCGTCGTCGGGGGGGTGTCATCGGAGGGGCTTGAGCAGGCGAGGATGAAGAGGAGGGCCAGGGGGGAGAGTCGCATCGGTTTCGTGAATGGGCGGGTCGGGTCGGGAGTGGAGACGCGAGGCGCCTCAGGGCACTGCATGATCGGGGATGGTGGTCGTTCCCGAAACCGGAGGTCCGCCCAAAATCCCATGTTCTCGGGGCTTCAGGGCTTGGTTCTTGGCCCCCATGTCCCAAGAGAGGGTTCGCATCAGGAATGACCCGCCCCCTCGCGGGTCTGCCAACCTGGCACGGAGAGCCAAGGTGGTTCGGTCCCCCCGCGGACCGATGCGCGCAGGGCAAAGACGCCCCGCGAACGAATTCTCCGGTGGGACAGAACCGCGCCCGGCGGTCTCGATCCCCCTTCCCAGATGCGCCACTCCGGGGAGCCCGTACAGGGCCGGAGCGCATCATGACCGCGACATTCACCATTGGCTTCGGCCGTTCGCCCTCACCTGCACCCGGTACGCAGCCACGCGTGCCGGGTCTTCCTGCCATCCCTGTCACCCCCGCTGCTACCCGAGGAGGCCGCCATGTTTTCGCGTAGAGGCTTCCTCACATCTTTTCTAAGCGCCGGCGCCGGCCAGCTCCTCTGCCCGGATCCCATCGATCGCATCCTGCGTCACGTCTGGGACACCGGCCGCCCTCTGTTGGAGCCGACCCCCGGTCCCATCCAGACCATCCTGACCCTCCACGACGACGATGAGGGCTATGTCCTGCACGAAGGGGATCCCTACGCCCAGCCGCCCGTGCTCACCTGGCGGGAGTTTCTGCAGATGCGCGGCGAGTACCCGAGTGACGACCTGCCCCTGCTCCTGGAGGAACACGGCCTGGAGGACCCTCGCCAGCTCGATGACATCGTCGACCCCGATCAGGTTCTGGAGGACTGGATTGTCATCGAGGCTTCCAACCACCGCGCCTTCAATCTCCTGTACCAATACGAACCCCATCTCGCCCCCGAGAGCGAGGACGATGCCGCCGCGATCGAGTTCGTGGACAACCCGTTCATGGGCGGCAGCTACTGCGGCGTGCACCTGTTCGACGCGGAGGGGGTCTCCCTGCTGCAGCACCGGCTGAACGAGCTCAACGCTGGTATCCGCATCGAGGTGGCCAAGGGCCTGGATCTACCCCTGGGGGTGGATCTGGAGGCGGAGGAGTGGGGGGAGTGAGGGCAGGAAGTTGCAAAACGAGGCGTCTGATGGAGTTTTCATCAGCAAAAAAACGCCCAAAAAACGGTAACGGCGGCACCGTAAATGCACATTATCGTCAAAACATGACTCGGCAGCCTGTAAGGGGACTAGGCAGCCACATAAGGATGCCTTACTATCCGGGCAATCACATGCAGCCCTCCCCCAACAAGTACACCCTGGACGACCTCGAGGCCGAGACCGGCCTGCCTGGTCGAACGATCCGCAGCTGGATCTCGGCCCGGATTCTACCGCGGCCGCGGGGAAAGGGAAGGGGGGCTCACTTTGGTGACGATCACCTGATGCGCATCCGCTTCGTTCAGAGGGTGCGTGAGACGGTGGGTACGCGTATGGCCTTGAGGACCTTGGCGAGCATCGTTGAGAGCACTCCTTCGGCCACCATCCTGCGCGTGGCGAATGGCGAGGAGGAGGTACGAGCCGTTCCGACCTATGCCTTTGGTTCGGCGGCTGGAGATGCGGCCTACGACCAGGATGTTCCCGAGGATCTTCTCGAGGCGGCTCCCGAGCTGGCCTCTACGATCGACTATCTGTCGGAGGAGAAGTTTGCGCTGAGTGAGGCTGCGGCCCACACAGCGTTCAAGCCCAAGCCCTCCAAGGCGCCACCGGGCGCATGGGATCGTACACCGGGCGAGCGCTCGACAACGATCGACGTGACGGACGAGATCTCCCTTCGAATGCGAGGGGACGATCCAAAGAAGATGGTGTGGCTCGCCCAGCTTGCTCGCAAGTTGCGTGAGTGGATAGGGGACGAGAGCTAACCCTCGTCCCTTACGAGTGGGGTTAGTTGCCCCATTCTAGTCCGGCGCAGGTGCGCGTCGGGCCCAAAGTTCAAGCCGCTTCCCCTCGCGGTAAGGGGGAGGTGCGCGTCCAAAAACCGCCGCATGCCTTCTTTTTGAAGGTGGAGAATTCCTATGAAAGACATTCAATTCAAGTTCGACCAGAGCACCTTGCCGGTGGGTCAACCCGCCGTGCGTCACCTGATCGCGACGCTCATGGCGCCCGATCCGGTGGCTACGACCGGGGCTCCCCTGCCCCTCGATCTGGGCATCGTCCTCGACGTATCCACGTCGATGCGGGGAGCACCCCTGGAGGCCGCCAAGCGGGCGGCGATGGGGGTAGTGAAGAGCCTCAAGCCCCATGACCGGCTGACCGTGGTGGCCTTCGAGGACGACGTGCACGTCATCTGCGAGACCGTTCTAATGGACGCCATGGGCCAGAGTCAGGCCACGGAGATGATCGCCGGCCTGCCCATCGGTGGCTGTACCAATCTGTCGGGCGGTTGGCTGGCCGCAGGTTCCCTGGTGGCTGCCGAGGCGGCCCTCAATCCTGGTCGCCGCAGCCATCTGGTTCTGCTGTCGGACGGTGCGGCCAACCGCGGGATCGTGGACCCCACGGTCCTGAGTGAGGAGGCGGCGGGCCTCTTGAACAGCGGCGTGCCGACCACCTGTGTGGGGATCGGCGACCACTACTGCACCGAGCAGCTGGAGGCCATCGCCGATCACGGCGGTGGGCGCCTGCACGATGCGGAGACCCCCGAGGAGATCGTCGAGGTCTTGATGGGGGAGTTGGGCGACCTGTCCGAGCTGACTGCCGAGCGCGTGACTCTGGGCGTCAAGTTGCCCGTGGGTGTGACGGCCGTGGATCTGGCGGGTGGTCCCACCCGTCGGGAGGGCAGCACCCTGATCTGCCAGGTGGGTTCCATGCGAGCCGGCGTGGAGCGCAAGGTCGTGTTGCGTGTCGAGGTGGAGGCGAGCGTCCCGGACGAGAACCTCGAGCTCGCGGTGCAGCTGCGTTGGACGGCCCCGGGTGATGCCGGTCGCCAGCGAGTGAAGCAGACGGTGCGTTTGGAGCGCAGCGAGGTTCCTGCGGGTCCGGCTCTTGACGGAGATGC